>ERZ808259.116-NODE-116-length-53675-cov-9.540302_pt1 | contig 53675 bp, 34 predicted proteins | sample MGYA00521279_ERZ808259 | MGnify/ENA primary metagenome ERZ808259 (study PRJEB31516, sample SAMN03275586) | gut metagenome | biome: mammalia-associated habitat; material: feces | host: Papio cynocephalus | place: Kenya | collected 2012-07-27 ...
AAGAACGAATGTATGTTAAACTTTAAACGAGGCACTTTTTCAAGTGGACTCATATTTAAAAAAAGACAAGACTCCCACTTGTTTGTCAAGAAGCAATGCCGTTTAAATTCGGGTGCAAAAGTAGCGGTATTTTATGTCAAAGATGTTACAAGGCATTGAAGAATGCGATAACGAATGATACAATTTAGTTACAACATTTGCTGCTTCAGGAAGAAAACTTTGCATATCTCGAATAATTATCATAACTTTGTACCCTGAAACAAAATTGTTGAAGAATATATATGAATATCGAAGAAATCATAGCACGCTCAGGACATTTGCCTGCATCGGAAATCGCCGAAGAGGTGAATGAAACCTTGGAGTTAAACAACATATTGGTGATTACCGCTCCTCCTGGGGCAGGTAAATCCACCCTGCTCCCTCTCACCATCTGGAGTGGAAACAAGCATTTTCTTTCAAAGGACGAAAAGGAAAAGAAGACAAAACATCAGAACCAAGGAAAGGTTCTGATGCTGGAACCTCGCCGACTGGCTGCTCGACAAATAGCCGAACGAATGGCAAGCATCATCGGCGAACCTGTAGGAAAGACCGTGGGATATCGAGTGAGATTCGACAACAAGATATCGAAAGACACCCGAATCGAAGTTTTGACGGAGGGAATCCTGACGAGAATGCTCGTCAGCGACCCTACCCTCGAAGGCGTAAGCACCATCATCTTCGATGAGTTCCACGAGCGAAGCATCAACTCCGACCTCGCCTTGGCACTCACCCTACAAGCACAAGGCATCATCCGCCCCGACCTCAGAATCGTCATCATGTCGGCTACCATCGACGCTTCGGGTATCTGCCAAGCACTCCACGCACCACTCATCGAAAGCAAGGGGCGAATGTATCCCGTGGAAATCATCTACGAGGATACCACTGGCTATAAAAACAGCTATGGTTATGAAGATTGCGCCGTAGCAACAGCAGCCATCATCGCCAAAGCCCATCAAGCCCACGATGGCGACATCCTCGCCTTCCTACCAGGACAGGGAGAGATACAAAGATGCCTGGAAATACTAGGCGACTCGCTCGACCCCACCACCGTCTATCCGCTCTACGGAAACCTCTCGCCAGAAATGCAGCGCAAAGCCATCGCCCCATCCAAGGAAGGCGAACGAAAGGTGGTGCTTGCCACACCGATAGCCGAGACTTCACTCACCATCGAGGGCGTGCGTATCGTCATCGACTCCGGACTCTACAAGAAATTGGTGTTCGATACCAACACTGGTCTCAGCCATCTGGAGACGACAAGAATCAGTATGGACATGGCGACACAGCGAATGGGAAGAGCTGGACGTGTAGCCGAAGGCATCTGCTATCGCTTATGGCCGAAGACATCGGAACATCTGATGACAGAAAGACGTACGCCAGAGATAGAGGAAGCCGACCTTTCAAGCATGGTACTCGACATCGCCAGTTTCGGAGAAAGCGAGGTAGAAGCCTTGCCTTGGCTCACTATACCTCCAAAGGCGAACGTATTGGCTGCCAAGGAATTGCTCTATTCGCTTGGAGCTATAGAAGAGGAAGATAAAAAAGAAGGATTTTCCAAGAAAGAAGAAGATGGAGGTATTTACGAGAAAGCCGATGTAGGCATAACTATCACTTCGCTCGGCAGAAAGATGGAGCTTTTGCCTTGTCATCCTCGTATCGCCCGTATGATATTGAGCGCAAAAGGAAAGAGCCAGCAAGCTCTCGCTTGCGACATCGCCGCCCTGCTGGAAGAAAAAGACCCGATGGCGGAAAGCGGCGAGTGCGACATCACACTCCGCCTTTCCATCCTTCGCAGCAATCGCCGTAAGAATACGCTGGGAAGATGGGCTAGAATCGCACAGATCGCCAAGGAATACAACAGGATGATTTGGAGTATGGAAAATAGAATGAACCATACAGAACATCATGGGATGATTTCTGGCAAAAAAGGCTATGCCGAGGAAGACAATTCGCCAGTGGATGGCGAAGAGGCTGGAATGCTCTTGGCTTATGCCTACCCTGAGCGCATCGCCAAGGCGATGGATAATATCGGCGGATTCAAGTTAGCAAATGGCAACAGGGTCAGCATTGACCACAACGACCCGATGTCGGCTCGCCCTTGGATAGCCATCGCCTCGCTCTATGCCGGCAACGGCAGGGTTTTCCTTGCCGCACCGCTCAACATCGACCTGCTCTCGGAGATGATGCAAACAAGAGACCGTATCGAATGGGACGGCAGACAAGGCATAGTGGTAATGCAGCAGGAACGACATATCGGAAAGATCGTGATAGACAGCAAACCGATACAAAGTGCCGATAAGAAACAGATAACCAGCATCATCTGCGAAGCCATCAAGAAAGAGGGACTGAGCATGCTCGACTGGAACGAACAGGTACAACGCTTGCAGCGACGAGTGGCAAAGGTAGCGGAATGGCATCCCGAACTCGACATCCCCGACCTATCGACCGAGCATCTGATGCAGACAGCCCAGGACTGGCTCGCCTTCTATCTCGAAGAGAACGGCAAGGTAAAGTCATCGACCGCCGAACTGAAGAAACTCAACCTTTCGGAGATTTTGTGGAACTCCATCCCCTACGACCTCCAGCAAGAGATAGACCGCCTAAGCCCTACCTATATCGAGGTAGCTACGGGCAGCCATATCCGCATCGACTACCGACAAGGAGCCGAAGCCCCCGTGCTGAGCGTCAGACTGCAAGAATGTTTCGGCATGGAAAAGACACCTTGCGTCAACGATGGCAAGCAGCCTGTTTTGATGGAATTGCTTTCGCCCGGTTTCAAGCCCGTTCAGCTGACACAAGACCTGCAAAGCTTCTGGCAGAACACTTACTTCGAGGTGCGAAAGGAACTGAAAAGAAGGTACCCGAAGCATTACTGGCCAGAGAATCCACTGGAAGCTGAGGCGGTAAGAGGGGTGAAAAGGAAGTAAAATCATCAAATATACGATTATTTGATAAATATACCGTAAAGTTCGAAATCGGAATATAAAAAGGCTTCTTATACTAGCAGAGAATGTTTCCCTGAGTATAAGAAGCCTAAAACTTATCCATCCCTAAGGTTGGATTTTATTTCAAAATACTTATGCAATGCTCTTTCGAAGTGCTTATAATTTGCTTTTATAAGTACTCTCAAAACTCTTTCGGAAAGCTATTCGAAACTCAAGTCTTTACTTGAGCTTCTTGTAACCATACACGGCACGGTTACCCAACTGCTCCTCGATGCGGATGAGCTGGTTGTACTTAGCCATACGGTCGGTGCGGCTCATACTACCAGTCTTAATCTGACCAGAATTGGTAGCCACAGCGATGTCGGCGATAGTAGTATCCTCAGTCTCGCCAGAACGGTGAGAAGTAACTGTGGTGTAACCATGACGATGAGCCATCTCGATAGCATCAAGAGTCTCAGTGAGCGAACCAATCTGATTTACCTTGATGAGGATAGAGTTGGCTGCACCCATCTTGATACCCTTCTCCAAGAACTTCACGTTGGTAACGAAGAGGTCGTCACCTACCAACTGGCAACGATCGCCGATGGCAGCGGTGAGTTTCACCCAATTGTCCCAGTCGTTCTCATCGAGGCCATCCTCAATAGAATCGATAGGATACTTGGTGATAAGTTCCTCCAAGAACTTAATCTGCTCAGCAGCAGTAAGTTTCTTGCCGTTAGGATCCTTCTTCTTGCCATCCTTGAGCTGGCGATAATCATAATACCACTCGCCATTCTCCTGAACAGCAAACTCGCTGGCAGCGCAGTCCATGGCAATCTTCACGTCCTTGCCTGGCTCATAACCAGCGTCCTTGATAGCCTGGCAGATGCTTTCGAGCGCATCCTCGATGCCATCGAGCGCAGGAGCGAAACCACCCTCGTCACCAACGGCTGTAGAGAGACCACGCTTCTTCAAGAGCTTAGCCAAGGCATGGAACACCTCTGCACCCATGCGGATAGCCTCCTTCTCGGAAGGAGCGCCAACAGGACGAATCATAAACTCCTGGAAAGCGATAGGGGCATCAGAGTGAGCACCACCATTGATGATGTTCATCATTGGCACAGGCAATACGTAGGTGTTGGCACCACCGATATAGCGATACAAAGGAATGTGGAGATATTCGGCAGCTGCATGAGCCACAGCGAGAGAAACACCGAGGATGGCGTTGGCACCGAGGTTAGACTTGGTCTTGGTACCGTCGAGCTCCAACATCTTATAGTCGATGTCGCGCTGCTCCAAGGTTGACATACCCACGAGGGCTGGAGCGATGATATTGTTCACATTCTCCACAGCCTTCAGCACACCCTTGCCAAGGTAGCGGTTCTTGTCGCCGTCGCGAAGCTCCAACGCCTCGTTCTCGCCGGTAGAAGCACCCGATGGAACAGAAGCTCTGCCCACGATGCCAGACTTCAATGTTACCTCAACCTCAACTGTTGGATTGCCACGTGAATCCAAGATTTCTCTTGCATGTACTTTTTCAATAATCATAATCTTAATACTTTTATTTAAATTACATAAAACTTTATCGGTTGCAAAGTTACAGATAAAATGGATATCTACCAAATTTTACTTATCACTAAAACTCGGTATTTTTAATTGCTCAAAAAATATTATGTACAAAGACTTTGTGGTTTAATAAAAAAAAGGTATGTCATAAGCCACAATCAAAAGACTTACAACATACCCTCATTCGTCAACAAATTGTCGAACCAATTTACTGAACAATCTTGAAACGGATTCTCAGCGTATGAGCGTGCTCATCCCAGTTCGTACCAAGCAATACGAACTTTCCTATCTGGGCTGTAGAACGAACGTGCTTGCCGATACATGGGCAAACATCATAGTCGCCGATACGAACCAGGCGAAGAGTCTCGCTGGCATCCTCAGGTAAGCGGTCGAGCTTGACATCGGCTGGGATATGGTCGCGATCCACAAACTCGTAGGTCACAGGCATATCCAACTCTATCAAGCGATTCATCTCTGTCTCTATCGCCTTCTCCTCCTGACGTGTAGGCTTGTGGTCAACTTCAAAAGTCATCTTGCTCTTCTTACGCTCAATGTGAGCGTTCTTGCTGCGCTCGCAATTAAACATGCGGTGCATCAACTGGTTGAGCAGATGCTCTGCCGTATGAGCAGGAGGGAACTCCTCCTTGTGATGCTCATTCAATATGAAATCACTCTCTTCCATCTTGACATTGAATTTATAGATACTTACTCCGTTAGCCGACACTGATACAGGGAAGACTCCGTCCTTCTTCAACTCCACCTTTTTCTTGTTGCCCGACATCAGCTCGGTAGCCTGCACCTCTTCCTCTGTGAGATGGAAAAAGTCGAAGGCATGACCTGGGATACAGATGCCCAATTCACAATCCTCCTGAGAGAAGTTGAGCACGATGAGCATCACCTCCCCGCCCTTCTTGCGAAGGAAGGCGAAATGGCTGCGTGGGTCGAAATGGTCTGACAGCGGATTCACGTACATCAAGTCGAAGGTGTCGCCTTCTCGTATAGCTCTCTCCTCATTGGCAAGACGGATGAGTTGGCGATATGTTGCCAAGAGGCTCTTTTGCTCAGGCGTATAATATTCCTGCACAGGAACAACTTTCTTACGACTTGTTTTCTTCACCACTGTATCTTGATAAGCGTGCACCAAGGTCTCAGGGCTCCAGTAGTCGAAAATCGTGGTGCGACCATCCTTGCCGCTGAATCCTTCCTTGTCCATGCCTCGCTCGCCAAACTCCTGTCCGCTATAGAGCATGAAAGGGTTCTTCTGGAAGAAGAGGCTCATGGCAGCGGCAGGTATCGCCTTCTTGGCATCACCACAGAAGAAGTCGCTGGCGATGCGCTGTTCATCGTGGTTCTCCAAGAAATAGAGCATGTGTTCACGAATGTCATCCACCACCTGCCACTCATGAGTAATGCTGGCAGCAGGACGCTCGCCACGTATCACACCACGCAAGCAGTCATACATACCCACCTTGTCATAGAGATAGTCGAAACCAGACTTCACGTAGTTGCGATACTGGTTAGGATCATAGACTTCACCGATGACAACGATATGTGGATACTTTGCCTTCAATATCGTTGTGGAATACGACCAGAATGCCGTTGGCACCATCTCTGCCATGTCACAGCGAAAACCATCCACTCCCTTGCTTGCCCAATACAGCAGGATGTCGGTCATCTTGCCCCAAGTACTTGGCACAGGTTCATAGTGGTAACTTCTGCCACCGGCATCACAATAGTCGATACCGTAGTTGAGTTTCACGGTCTCGTACCAATCGTTGCACCCCGGGCGGTTATCGAATCGGTCATTGCCCGTAGCCTTGGCTGGACTCTCCTCGTACGGTTCGTATATCTTGGCATCCTTCGCTGAATAAGGAATCATCGAAGGCTTGGACTGACGCACGTCGTTCAAATCGAGGTCACCCCATGTATAATAGAAATTATTCTTGGTGGAGAAGTGCATGTTAGGGTCATCATCTTCTCCGAGATCTCGTACACCTGCTGGTTTGCGGATGGAGTGATACTCACGAGCCACATGATTTGGCACGAAGTCCATGATGACCTTCATCCCAGCCTTGTGAGTACGCTCGATGAGGCTCTCCCACTCCGTCATTCTCATGCTGACATTCTCAGCCAAGTCAGGGTCGATGTCATAATAGTCGGTAATGGCATATGGCGAACCAGCCTTACCCTTCACCACCTCCGCATGCTGCGTAGGAATGCCGTAGGATGAGTAGTTTGTTTGTGTGGCGTGACGAATCACACCAGTGTACCAAACGTGTGTGAAACCCATGTCATGAATGTGAGCCAACACATCGTCGGTGAAGTTATTCAGTTTTCCGCAACCGTTCTCCTCAATAGTTCCATTCTCTTTTCGAGTAGTGTTCTTGTTTCCAAAAAGTCGTGGAAGTACTTGATAAATAATAACCTTTTCCTTCATTTAGCGGTTGTATCTTAAATAATGAAACGTTTTACCTTCCCGACAACGCCTTCGCCGAGAAGATAAAACGTTAATTATGCTTTTTGTTGATTGATTCTATTCTGTGTGCTCTCACACAACATACACTTTAGTGATATTATTATGCGATTCCGTGAGCAGCGACAGTCTTGTCGATGCGGCCAATCATACCCTGCAATGCCTTGCCAGGACCACACTCTGTGAAGTCATCTGCACCGTCGGCGATCATGGCCTGAACAGAAGCTGTCCAACGTACAGAACTTGTCAACTGTGCGATGAGGTTCTGCTGAATCTCAGTTGGGTCGGTATGAGGCTTGCCATCTACATTCTGATATACAGGGCACTTAGGAGCAGAGAAAGTAGTCTTCTCGATAGCTGCCTGAAGTTCATCCTTAGCTGGCTGCATCAATGGAGAGTGGAAAGCACCACCCACCTTCAAAGGCAAGGCACGCTTAGCGCCAGCAGCCTTCAACTTCTCGCAAGCTGCGTTGATGGCGTCTGTGTTACCAGAGATAACGAGCTGACCAGGACAATTATAGTTGGCAGGGATAACGATGTTACCCTCTGTGCTTACCTCTGCGCAGATTTCCTCTACCTTCTCATCTGGCAAACCGATGATGGCAGCCATAGTACCAGGATTAGCCTCGCAAGCCTTCTGCATAGCGTTGGCACGAGCAGCAACGAGCTTCACACCATCCTCGAAAGCGATGGCACCAGCAGCTACCAATGCAGAGAACTCACCGAGAGAGTGACCTGCTACCATAGCTGGCTTGAACTCGTCGCCCAAGCAGAGAGCTGAGATAACAGAGTGGAGGAATACTGCAGGCTGAGTAACCTTGGTTTCCTTCAACTGCTCGTCGGTACCAGCGAACATGATATCAGTAATCTTGAAGCCGAGAATCTCGTCGGCCTTATCGAAAAGTTCTTTTGCCAATGCGTTGTTCTCGTAGAGGTCCTTACCCATGCCTACGAACTGTGAACCCTGACCAGGGAAAACAAATGCTTTCATTTTATAATCCAATTTATTATGTTTGTAAAAATATTTAATCTACAAGAATTACATAAAACTGCAATTCGGTTGCAAAGATACAACAAAAAAACGAGACTTTAGATAGAAATATAAAAAAATATAGATGATACCACTTTAATTTTTACCTGGGCAGAAAAAAATTCTTAGCTGCGCAGGGAAAAATTTATCCTTGGGCAAGCAATAAAATTTAGCTAGCGAGCCAACATGAGGCAAATCGCCATACAACCATCCCGTCATAGATACAAGCACTAACCAATTATTGTAAAAATAATATACCTTCATAAAAGACAAAAAAATCCCTAATGTCTTAGGACAAAAGGGATTCTCTATATTATTTTGCTTTACAGTGCGAAAATTATCGTACTCATTACTCAGCAGCAGGAGCCTCCTCCTCAGCTGCCTCAGCAGCAGGAGCCTCAACTGGAGCCTCTTCAACAGCAGGAGCTGCAACAGGAGCGTTCTCAGCAACAACGTTAACTGGAACCTTAACCTCAACCTCCTTGTGATAGTGTACAGTAGCCTCGTACTCACCTACCTTCTTAGCATCCTTCATAGTGATGATCTTACGATCAACCTCGATGCCCTTCTTAGCGAGTTCCTCAGCAACGGTAGCTGCGTTAACAGAACCGTAGAGCTGACCTGTAGCACTTACCTTAGCAGTGATAGTAAGAACGATGCCATTGAGAGCCTCGCCCTTCTTCACAGCCTCAGCCTTGATAGCCTCAAGCTTGTGAGCCTGCTGCTTCAAGTCCTCAGCCAACTGCTTCTTAGCAGATGGAGAAGCAATAACAGCCTTACCTGTAGGGATAAGGAAGTTACGACCATAACCACTCTTAACATTTACGATATCGTTCTTGTATCCAAGACCGATAATATCTTGCTTCAAAATAATTTCCATTCTTCTTTATCCTCCTTAAATTACTTCATCAAATCGGTTACGTAAGGAAGCAAAGCGATCTGGCGAGCACGCTTAACAGCCTGTGCTACACGGCGCTGATACTTCAAAGATGTACCTGTGATACGACGTGGAAGGATTTTACCCTGCTCGTTCAAGAACTTCTTCAAGAACTCTGGATCCTTATAGTCGATGTACTTAATGCCACTCTTCTTGAAACGGCAATACTTCTTCTTCTTTGTATCGATAGAAGGAGCGGTCAAATAACGGATTTCTGATTTCTGATCTGCCATGATTAAGCCTCCTCTTTTTTACCAAGCTTTGCACGACGCTTCTCTGCGTAAGCGGCAGCATACTTGTCAAGTTTAACAGTCATGTAACGAATAACTTTCTCGTCGCGGCGATAGCCAGTTTCGAGAGTGTTGATTACAGTTGGTTCAGCCTTGAACTCAATCAAGTTGTAGAAGCCTGATGTCTTCTTCTCGATGTTGTAAGCCAACTTCTTCAAACCCCAAGCCTCTTCATTCACGATCTCAGCACCATTATCGGTGAGCAGCTTCTTGAACTTAGCGACCGTTTCCTTCATCTGTTCATCAGACAAAACGGGAGTCAAAATGAAAACGGTTTCGTATTGATTCATACTACTTTAATAATTAAATATGTTATTAATAAAATCTCTTGCTTTCCGCTTGAAAAGTGCCTTTCCGACACCCTTTTCACGAATTGCGGTGCAAAATTACTACTTTTCTTTGAATTAACCAAATATTTTTTGTACTTTTGCACCAAATATGCATCGCTTTTACAGTATTTTAAATATTTTATAGCAGAATATGAGCAAATTAAACTACAAAATGATGAACCACAAGGTGAAAAGCTCTCTCCAAGCGATTCCTTCCATGGGCATCACCTTCATCGTGTTAGGAGTCGTCATCCTAGCCGCCAGTTTCGCCTTCAACGTCAAGGGAAACTTTCTTTTATTCGCAGGCCTCTTCCTCATTGTAGCTGGAGTTGCGGGGTATGTCTATTCCATCAAAAAAGGCTAGTCTTCGAAATGAAGACCAGCCTTTTTTATGTTAAGAGGAAACCCTCTATGTCTTTTCTATTCATTAATCCTGTTCTGGCGAAATCAACTTGTAACCCTTGCCATGGATGTTGATGATCTCAATCTGTGGGTCATCCTTCAAGTGCTTGCGCAACTTGGTGATATACACATCCATAGAACGAGCATTGAAATAGTTGTCGTCTATCCAAATCGTCTTCAAGGCGAAGTCACGCTGAAGAATCTCATTGGCATGAGAGCAAAGCAAAGCCAAGAGTTCATTCTCCTTGGTAGTCAACTTGGTCTGCTTTTCACCGATGCTCAAGAGCTGCTTCTGGGTATCGAATGTAAAGTTACCGATATGATACAAGGTTGATTCCTTGTTCTTCTTGCCACGTACTCGACGCAAGATAGCCTCTACACGGAACACTAACTCCTCCATGGAGAATGGCTTGGTAATGTAATCGTCGGCACCAATCTTGAAACCTTCGAGGATATCCTCCTTCAAAGTCTTGGCGGTCAAGAATATGATAGGAATCTCTGCATTGGCCTGACGGATTTCCTGTGCCAATGTAAAGCCATCTTTCTTTGGCATCATCACATCAAGCACTGCGATGTCAAACTTAGTCTTGGAGAATTCCTTGTAACCAGCCTCTCCATCAGGACAGAGTGTGGTGTCATAACCCTTTGCCTGCAAATACTCACGAAGCAACATTCCCAAATTCTCGTCGTCTTCACAAAGAAGCACCTTTATTGTCTCTTCCATAATCTTATCGTTTTAAATTGTTAATATTCTTTTAAATTAATGTTGAGTGTTGCGAATTAGTATTAGAATTCTTCACTCTTCGTTCTTAACTCCTCACTTTCTACTCATGTATCACCGGGAGTTTGATGGTGAAAGTTGTGCCCTTGCCCAACTCGCTCTCTACCTTGATTTCGCCGTCATGCAAGTCAACGATTTTCTTGACGTATGCCAAACCCAGACCAAAGCCTTTCACATCATGTACATTTCCCGTATGAACTCGATAGAACTTATCGAAGATTTTCTTTAAGTTCTCCTTCTTCATACCCATTCCTGTATCCGTGATGGAGAGATATAGGTGTTGGTCATCATTCCAAGTCTTCATCGTGATGTTGAGCGGAGCGTCTGGCTTACGATATTTCACAGCGTTGTCCATCAAGTTGAAGATGACATTCTGGAAGTGAACCTCATCCACATAGATGCCGGAGTCAATGGCCTCGATGTCTGTATAGACCTTTCCACCCGTATGTTCCACTCGAAGGGTAAACGAGTTGGCGATATTCTCCACCATTTCGTTCAAGTCCAGTTCCTTTTTTTTGAACACTGCCTTCTTGCGGTCAAACATACTCATCTGCAAGACCTTTTCCACCAAGAACCTAAGTCGCTTTGACTCATCATTGATGACGCTACCCAGATGCTTCTGCATTTGCTCGCTCTTGCTGACCGAAGAATCATTCAACATCTGCGCCGCCAAACTGATGCTTGCGATAGGCGTCTTCAACTCATGGGTCATATTGTTGATGAAGTCGTTCTTGATTTCCGTATATCTCTTCTGGCGGAAGATGACAACTATCGTAAAGATGAAGGTCACTAGCAGCACCAGAGTGAAGATGATGCTCGGTATCATAAACCGCACACTGGAGAAGATATAACTGTTCATATCTGGGAAATGAACCTTGACCACGCCCATCTTTGACTGAGGGTCGTTGCGGAACAATACTTGAGAATAACTGTATTCCTCGCCTTCGTCAGAATAATCAGGACAACGATACACTTCCCTGCCATCTTGGGTAGTCACCGTGAAATGATAAGGAATGTCGATGCCATTGTTCATCATCTCCGCCTTCAAGTCCTGGTCCAACTGCTTGAAGTTGATACGCTCCTTCAAAGGTTTGTCGGACGCCGAATAAAGAATGGAATAGACCACCTCATCCAGGAGAGCCTTCTGATAGACGTATCGATTCTTGACGATTTCCTGCAATGACTTCTGTGTCTCATTGATGGAGTTCTTGTCGCTTCGAAGAATCATAGCCTTTGGCATGTTGCCAGGATTCGTTGCTATCGTCTTCAACTCAAAGGAGGAATAAACAGTGCCATCCTTGCCGACCACCGAATACTGATGTGAATGCTGCACCGTTCCATCCGGCTGTCCGCTTCTCGTACCAACGGAATCTTTCCGATTGGCCTTGCGTTCCGTCTCGTTGACATCCTTCTCCAGATAGCGCAAGGTCTCGTTGAGCTCCAAGTTTCTTGAAGCTTGATATAAGGCTCTGTTGACAGACTCGTCAAACTGTTCCTTCTTCATATTCACCATTTCTTGAATATAGCTCAACTGCAAGAAGAGCAAAGCAAGGAACGAAAAGCCCATGATGATTGCTATAATCCAAATTGTTCTTTTCTTCATGGGGGCAAAGATAGGAAAAAACTTAATGGCTTAACACTTTTCCGTTAATTATTTCAAGCACTTTTAATATTATTAACTAATCATAGAGCGGATAATTACATATTTACAACTAAAGCAATTACTATTTCATGAAAAGCGTGTCATAAATACAGATGGTTATTAAGGGTGGTGGGCTGAAGCCCAGAAGCACTAAAGAGAGTGCGACAGAGTCGGGCTGAAAGTCTAAAAGCACTAAAGAGAGTGCGACAGAGTCGGGCTGAAAGCCCAGAAGCACCAAGCCCAGGGCAACGCCCTGGGTTATAATAGTACCAACAAAAGTCGCCCTGAAAGGGCAAAAGCAATTCATTTTCATTGCTTTTACCCTTTCAGGGCGACTTTCATAAATGATTTCAGACCTAGGGCGTTGCCCTGGGCTTGGTGCTGATTGCCCTTTCAGGGCGCATAGTTTGTGACTTATGGCACATACTTATATTACCCTTTCAAGGCGCGTGATTTTACTCTTCTTCCTTGGCCAACTCTGCCTCATGCTCGGCAATCAACTTGCCTTGGATGTCGTTAGGAACCAACTCGTAGCTAGCAAACTTAGTCGTGAAGGAAGCACGACCACCTGTCAACGAACTGAGCGAGATGGAGTAATTGGCAAGTTCCTTCAATGGAATCTTAGCACTCAACTTCTGATAACCAGCCTCGCTGTCCATACCCATAATCAAGGCACGACGACCTTGCAAGTCGCTCATCACATCACCCATGAAGTCGGCAGGTACATAAACCTCCAAGTCATAGATTGGTTCTAGAATCTTCGGACCAGCCTGTTTGAAAGCATCACTGAAGGCATGGCGCGCAGCCAACATGAACGAAAGCTCATTGCTATCCACTGGGTGCATCTTGCCATCATAGACGATGACACGTACATCACGGGCATAACTACCTGTCAGAGGCCCATGCTCCATACAGTCCATGATACCCTTCAAGATGGCAGGCATGAATCGAGCGTCGATGGCACCACCTACCACGGAGTTGAGGAATACCAACTTGCCGCCCCACTCCAAGTCAACCTCCTCACGGCTCTTGATGTTCATCTTGAACTCCTGACCATTGAATGTGAAAGAAGTTGGGTCCGGCATACCCTCTGCGTATGGCTCCACGATGAGATGAACCTCACCAAACTGACCTGCGCCACCACTTTGTTTCTTATGGCGATATTCGGCACGAGCTTTCTTGGTAATCGTCTCACGATAAGGAATGCGAGGTTCCTCGAACACGACATTGAGTTTCTCGTTGTTCTCCAGACGCCACTTCAAGGTACGGAGATGGAACTCACCCTGACCTCTCACGATGACCTGGCGCAACTCCTTGCTCTGCTCCACCACCCATGTAGGGTCTTCCTGGCGCATCTTCAGCAAGGCAGCCATCAACTTCTCGGTATCCTGTGCGTTGACAGCCTTGATGGCACGAGAATATTTAGGGTTAGGATACTTGATGAAGTCAAAGCGCCACTCAGCATCCTTGCCATTCAAAGTATTACCTGTCTTGACATCTTTCAACTTCACCGTACAACCGATGTCACCGGCGTTCAACTGCTCCACAGGCACACGGTTGGCGCCAGCGCAAGCATAAATCTGTCCGATACGCTCCTTGCTTCCACGGTCGGCATTGGTCAAGTCATCACCCGACTTCACGCAACCACTCATCACCTTGAAGTAGCTCACCTCACCGATATGAGGCTCCATACCTGTCTTGAAGAAGTAAAGACTCTCAGGGCCCTTGGCATCAGGAGTAATCTCCTCGCCACGAGTATTGTGCAACTTAGGCATATCGTCAACAAAAGGCACCACATTGCCCAAGAACTCCATCAAACGGCGCACGCCCATGGACTTGCCGGCGCAAACACAGAACACAGGGAAGATGCTTCGGGTAACCAAACCCTTGCGAATACCCTCGCGCATCTCGTCCTCGGTTAAGCTTTCGCTCTCGAAGAACTTCTCCATCAAGCCCTCGTCATTTTCGGCTGCAGCCTCAACAAGAGCCTTGTGCAATTCCATCGCTTTGTCCATCTCCTCCTCAGGAATATCCTCGATGATAGGAGCACCACCCTCTGGCTTCCAAGAATATTTTTTCATCAGAAGTACGTCAATGAGAGCATTGAAGCCAGGGCCAGTCTCTATAGGATATTGTATCTGCACGCACTTAGGACCATAGATGTCCTTCATGTTGGCGATGATGTTATCGAAATCACATTTATCGGAATCCAACTGATTGACGAGGAAGATGACAGGCTTGCCCAATTTCTCGGTATAACGGAAATTGTTCTGTGTACCAACCTCCGGACCATACTGACCATTGATCAGAATCACCGCTTGGTCGGTCACATTCATAGATGTGATGGCACCGCCCACGAAGTCATCGCTTCCAGGACAATCAATAATATTCAGTTTCTTATTGTTCCACTCTACATGAAAAACAGTAGGAAAAACAGAGTAACCATACTCCAACTCTACAGGGAAGTAGTCGCTCACCGTATTCTTCGCTTCTACAGAGCCTCTACGCTTGATGACGCCTGCTTCAAATAACATACTCTCGGCAAGTGTAGTCTTGCCGCTACCCGCACTGCCCAGCAATGCAATGTTTTTAATCTCGTTAGTCTGATAAACTCTCATGACGCTTATAGATTTTAAGGGTTATACTTTAAATTGTCAATAAGATAAAAGGTGGACCCAATGAGTCCATTTTCTTTTTCAGCCTCTAAGTTAGCACTTTTTTCTGAATTATGCAAAATTTCTGTACCAAAAATGCTCTACTTTTAAAACATATTAGTAATTTTGCACTAAATTAAAGCAATAAACGAGGGTTACACCTTATTATATATATAGGGAAGTTAGAAGTTAGAAGTTTTGATAATATGGCAGGATTATATATACATATTCCATTTTGTGAAAGCCGCTGCATCTATTGCGGTTTCTATAGCACCACCTCGCTCAAACTGAGGGATGCTTATATCGATGCTCTCTGCAAGGAGATGGCACTGAGACCTGTAGTGTCGGAGATGGGGACAGACCAACAAATACAAACCATTTACCTTGGAGGTGGCACACCTAGCCAACTTTCAAGCGAACAACTCATGCGCCTATTCGATGGCGTTCGCCTCTTTTTAAGTGAAAAACAAAGAGTGAAGAGCAAAGAGAGTGAAGAACAAAGAGTGAAGAGTGAAGAATTCTATTGCCATATAAATCCGTTCGAGGGAATGGAAATCACCATGGAATGCAATCCTGATGATGTGACGGAGGATTTCTGCCAAACTCTGAAAAAACTCCCCGTCAATCGTATCAGCATGGGTGCTCAAACTTTCTCCGATAAGCGATTGCGTTTTCTGCACCGCCGCCACAACGCCCAGGAAGTAGAGCAAGCGGTTACCCGACTCAGGAAAGCTGGCATAAAAAACATCAGCATCGACCTCATGTTCGGTTTTCCAGAAGAGACACTTGAAGATTGGACGAGCGACATCCAACATGCCATCGACCTGCATGTGGAGCACATCTCCGCTTACAGCCTCATGTACGAGGAAGGCACGGCACTCTACAAGCTACTGGAACAAAACAAGATACAGGAAATCAACGAGGAGACAAGCCGAAGTATGTACGAGACGCTGATAGACAAACTGACATCAGCAGGTTACATCCATTACGAAATAAGCAACTTCGCCAAACCTGGTTACCATTCTCGCCACAACAGCAGCTACTGGCACGAAATACCCTACATCGGCTTGGGAGCTGCCGCTCATTCTTACCGAAGGAACATCATGGAAAATGGCAAAATCGAAGTAACCAGAAGTTGGAACGTAGATAACATCCATGAGTACATGGCGAAGATCAGCCAAGGAGTACTGCCTTCTGAAGAAGAGAGACTAGACCTATCCACTAGATATAACGACCTGATAACCACCGCATTGAGAACAAGTGAAGGTATCAATCTGGAATGGATGAGAAAAGAATTTGGGGAAGCCTACCTCAAGCAACTGCTGAAAGAGGCAGAAAAGAAAATCGAAAGAGGGTTGATGAGACTGAGCCATGACAGACGGAATCTGACACTCACACGAGAAGGCATCTACATCTCAGATGACATCATGAGCGATTTCATGATTGTTTAACACCCCCTCATGTATGCAAACCATGGATTTATCAAAAAGAAAACCTTGGCAAAATCAATCTTGCCAAGGTTCCAACATATCTAAACTACCTGTTTTTTTATAACGGTCATAATAGAATTTCTTGATTTCTTTCAAGACCTGAGTCTCCGATTTTTTCTTCGTCAGATGTGGCTTGATCATTTGCATCAGCACAAAGAGGACGACGACCACCATCAAAACAATGCCCCAGGAAAGAATCTCACTTGCGAAACCCAACAGGGGTTGCAAAATGATACCGACACCAATAGGGAAAATGAAGCAAAGCCAATCCACAGGAGAATCCAAACGTCCTGCTTCCATGTATTCTGTCCTCAAATTCTCTGGTGCATTCAGCACCAAATGCTTCTGATGCATGTTCCAATAGTCCTCAAATTCTTTCTCCATAAAGTTTGCCTTTCAGTTTAATCGTACTTAGAAACGTAATCTGATATTCTACAATTTTATTAAAATATGATGCAAAGTTAGTATATTTATTCAAAACATCAAAATTGCCCCCCCCCGAAATACAGTTCATTTAAACTCATTTAACACAAAAAGACAGAAATTGCACGCTTATTCCAATATTCATCTATACAAATCGAACATATTTATGGCAAAGAAAGACCACATTTCTCATAAGGATAAGCATAATTCCTCATGGAATAAGCATAAAAAAAGTAAAAAGACACCCTACTTTCTTTGAGATTTCTCTAAATTACCGTAACTTTGCAAAGTTCTTTTTCAAAGAAAAAATGAAAAGATATTCCTCTATATGTCTATAAATATACAGGAGCAAAGGAATATTGTCAAATATTCAGGAGCAAAGGAATAAGATTAAACAAAGAAACAAAAGAGATACTATTAAATAAAGAAATACAATTAAATAAAGAAATACAATGCAAAATCAGTTTTCTCGAACACAATTGTTGATGGGAAAACCTGCCATAGACACCTTGATGGGTAGTCGTGTGGCAGTGTTTGGCGTCGGTGGTGTCGGTGGATATGTAGTGGAAGCCCTGGTGCGAAGTGGCGTAGGAGAAATCGACTTGATAGACGACGACCGTGTCTGCCTGACCAATGTCAACCGACAGGTCATCGCCACACTCAGCAGCGTAGGAAAGCACAAGGTGGATGTTTGCGAAGAGCGCATCCACGACATCAACCGCCGTTGTATCGTACACAAATACCAGATGTTCTATCTGCCTGAGTATGCTGATGTCATCGACATCTCGCAATTCGACTACGTGGTGGATTGCATCGACACCGTCAAGGCTAAGCTCGACCTCATCCAGCGTTGCCACGACTTGAAGGTACCTATCATCAGTTGCATGGGCGCAGCCAATAAGATGGATGCCACAGCCTTCAAGGTCACCGATATCAACAAGACACAGATGGACCCACTCGCCAAGGTCATCCGCAAGAAACTTCGCAAGATGAAAATCAAGAAGCTGAAGGTGGTGTATAGCGAGGAAGAGCCTTTGCGCCCTATCGATGACCCGAATATCAGTTGCCGTTTCCACTGCATCTGCCCTAACAAGGATATGCGCAAATGCACCGACCGACGTGACATTCCTGCCAGCAATGCCTTTGTCCCTGCCGCCGCAGGACTCATCTGTGGAGGCGAAGTTATCAAGGACCTGGTTCGCAATGCAGGCACCTGGCGATTGACACCGGAGATGATTGCTGAAAATCCTGAGGCTAAGGCTGCCGCCGAGAAAGCCTCCGCCAAAGCAGAGGCTCATCAGGAGAAATACAAGGCCATGGCATTGGCTAAGAAAAATGGCACTTGGGTTGACGACACCATCAGAATGAAATTGCCAGAAGGATTCTAAACTTCTCAAAGCCAAACAATAAAAAGAGGGTGTGTCATAAGTCTATTAACAGCAAAAAGGACGGGCTGAAAGCCCAAAAGCACCAAGCCCAGGGCAACGCCCTGGGTAATATTAGCATCTAGCGAAGTCGCCCTGAAAGGGCAAAAGCAGCTTGTTATCAATGCTTTTGCCCTTTCAGGGCGACTTCTATTAATGACCGAAGACCCAGGACGTTGCCCTGGGCTTGGAGCAGATTGCCCTTTCAGGGCGCATTGGGTGTGATTTATGACACACCCTCTTTTTTTTAATATTCTCTTTCTATCAATTCCAAGCACATACGGCTATTGTGATAAGGACATTTCCAAAAACCAGCCTTGTCATCGTCGAGGTTCAAGCTGCCGTCTTCCAGCACAGCCCAATGCCATTCGCCGTTTTTCTCGTCTATCAAGTGCTTGGCTACATAATTCCAACAGCGTATAGCCACCTCCAAGTTCTCGTCCGTGCGGAAATACTGATAGAGGTCGATATGGCCGATGATGTTCTCACACTGCACCCACCACTGGCGCTGCAAGTCATACTTGTCTCCATCCTTCCAATGCTCATACACCATACTGCCGTCTGGGCGCAAGCCCTCGTCTGCGGCATCGGCGACACGGCGGATGATCTTCTCTATCTTCTGGAGCAGGACCTTGTCACCTAACACCAAGGCGGTCTCATGAAGCAGCCAAGAAGCCTCGATGTCATGACCATAGCTCTCGATGTTACGCTTGCCGTTCCACTCATCATCAAAGAAGAGATCCAAGTGATGTGTCTCCGGATTCAACAGCTTGTCGGTGAATATATCCAAGAGATTTCGGATGCTCTTCTCCAACTCAGGAGTCTTCCACACACGATAGAGATTGGTATAGGGTTCGATGATATGGAGATGGGTGTTCATCGTGCGGCTGCCATTCTCGTCCTTGTCGCTCAGTCGCATATCGGCTATCGGATTCCACTCACGCGTCAACGCCTCTATATAACCATTGTTCTTGGCATCGAACGTATGTTTCTCTATGTCGTGATACAAAGATATAGCAATATCAAGAGCCTCCTTGTCACCTGTGGCACGAGCATATTCCGACATACCATAGATGGTGAAGCCGATGGCATACGTCTGTTTCTTGGTATCAAGGGGATTTCCCTTGCAATCCACGCTCCAATACACGCCACCATAGTCCTTGTCGAGGAAATGGTCACGCACGTAGTCCTTGGCACGAGTGGCTGCTTTCAGATACTCAGGATTGCCCAACACACGATAGGCTGCCGAGAATGCCCAGAGGATACGGGCGTTCATGATAGCTCCCTTCTCAGCCTCGGGATGCACCTGTTCCCTGCCATCCACACGACCGTAGTAACCGCCGTTCTCGTGGTCGGTCACACGGTCTATCCAATAGTTGAGGATGTTCTTCTCCAAGACATCTCTCATGGTTTGCTTCAAATTTTCCATAGAGGTATTTAGTTTTGTATGATTGATATCTATTTCGTATTTCACCTTTTCTTATATTTTATTTCTTATTGTTCATTTCTTTGAGGAAAATCATTTCTTGATTGGGAACAACCAAGTGAGCACCATCAGCAGGAAGGCGATGAATGCTGGGAACAAGGAGAACAACGACCATACCATCGTCAGCACTGAGTCTGTCACCGACTTAGGGTCTATCATCGTGTTACCCATCGAGTCTGTTATCATGTTGGCTCCTGCCCATCCCAACAAGAGGGCGATGAGCGAACCCGAGATGGCTGTACCAAACTTCTGCGACATGGTGCCTGAAGAGAAGATAAGACCGGTAGCGGAAGTACCGAACTCCTCAGTATGATAGTCAGCCACGTCGGCATACATGGACCACATCAATGGCGAGTAGATACCGATGCCGATGGATGTCAAGACCACCAAGGCTATCATCACCCAGATATAATCAGGACTCATCGGGATGAAGAAGAAGGCGATGGAAAGTACAAAGCATAACGTCGCTGCCCAGAAGAATGCCATTCGCTTGGAACCTACCACACGGGTGAACCATGGAGAGACACCGCCAAATATCATACAGGTCACCTCGCCGAATGCCATGAACACAGTATAGTTGATAATCAATCCCTCTACCGTGACATTACCATGCAAGCAGTACTCAAACATATAACCTGCCACCGCATAGCGGAAACCATTGAAGAAGTTGGTGCAGACGGCGATGGCTGTCATGTACAACCAAGCCTTGTTGTGTACCAAATCGACAAACTGGTGGAAGGAGAACTTCTCGGCACGCTTTGGCTTCAGGCGTTCCTTGGTCAAGAGACCGCAAGCCAGGGTCATCACGGCTGCCACGATACCCAGCACCGCACCGATGACGGCATACTGATGTGCATCGGTACCTCCGACAAACTTCTGCAAATATGGGAAAGACAACAAGGTGACAAAGCCCATAGCGTAAGCACCTACCATACGGAATGATGAGAATTGGTTCTTCTCATCGTCATCGTCGGTCATCACGCCCAGCAACGAACCGTATGGCACATTCACCATCGTATATACTGCCATCATCAGCAGATACAGGGCATAAGCATAGATGCGCTTGCCCACAGGACCGAAGTCTGGCGTGTAGAGCAAGAGTGCGAATATCAGTCCGAAAGGGATGGCTCCATAGATAAGCCATGGACGATAAGTTCCAAAACGAGATTGCGTTCTGTCAGCAAGGGTACCCATCAATGGATCGGTCACCACGTCAAACATACGGGCGATGAGCATCAAGACTGCCGCATCGGCAAAAGAGAGGCCGAAGACATTGGTAAAAAACAAAGGAAAAGCGATACTCATCACCTTCCATACGATACCACCCGCAGCGGCATCACCCAAAGCGTATGCAATTTTTTCTTTTAAACTAGCCATTTATCTCAATGTTAAATATTGAATGTTGAATGTTGAATTAAAAATAGGGATTCCTTCCCCAAGCTATGTATAAAAATACGCTTGCGGAAACAGAATCCCTACAATCTTTATATCACCTTTTACTTAATTACTTACCCAATGTCGCCTTGTTCTTGGCTACCAACTTCTTGATGGTCTCCACGCTGAGAGCGGTGCGATAGCCATCCTGAGGCGTGTTCATGCAGTAATCCACCAAACGGTCGATGGTAGAAGTTGCCACATGCATACGAGTATCAGAAGAAGCGTAGTAGATGAACACCTTGCCATCCTCGTCGGCAATCCAACCATTGGCGAAGACCACGTTCATCACGTCGCCGATGTACTCGCCACCCTCTGGCACGAGCAGGTAACCGCCTGGCTCAGCGATGACCTTGGTAGGATCCTCCAAAGAAGTCATGTACATATAGAGCACGTAACGAAGACCTGAGGCACAACCACGCACACCATGAGCCAAGTGCAACCAACCCTTGTCGGTCTTGATAGGATGAGGTCCCTCGCCATTCTTCACTTCCTGGATGGTATGATAGTGACGAGCATTGATAATCTTCTCCTCGGTAATCTCGGCATGAGTAATATCATCTACGAGTGCCCAACCGATGCCGCCACCAGAACCCGTGTCAATGAATCCGTCTTGTGGACGAGTATAGAAAGCGTACTTGCCATCCACAAACTCAGGGTGAAGCACCACGTTGCGCTGCTGGCTCTTGGTCTTGAGGTCAGGAAGACGCTCCCAATTAACGAGATCCTTGGTACGTGCGATAGCGGCAGTAGCAGTAGCCGCACTGAGGTCGCCTGGTTGGGAGTCATCGTGACGCTCAGCGCAGAACACGCCGTAGATATAGCCGTCCTCGTGGGCGGTCAAGCGCATATCATAGATATTGGTAGCAGGCACGATGTCCTCCGGCATAGTGATAGGCTCATCCCAGAAACGGAAGTTGTCGATGCCGTTAGGACTCTCTGCCACTGCGAAGAAACTCTTGCGGTCGGCGCCCTCCACACGAACAACGAGCAAGTACTTGCCATTCCACTTGATGGCACCTGAGTTCAAGGTAGCATTCATCATGATGCGCTGCATCAAGTACGGATTGCTCTTCTCATCGAAGTCATAGCGCCACTCCAATGGAGTGTGCTCCGCTGTCAAAATCGGGTTCTTATACTTTTCGTAGATTCCATTTCCCCACTCTACGGGTTCATTCTTACGGCTCAACAACTCCTCGTGATGAGCTCGCAAAGCCTTTACTTTGTCTTGAAATGTTGTCATATCTAATATATTTTTTACTTTTTTACCTTTTTACTATTTTACCTTTTTACTATTTTACCTTTTCTATATCCTTGGCAAAAAGCACCTTGGGTTCTTGATAGAACTTCTTGAAGTCCTTGACGATAACACCATCTTTCACACCCGGTAGGTAAGCTTCCTCCTGAGGCTTGTCCCAAGCATTGCGCCAGAAGAGGACATAGCTCAACTTGTAGTCTTGCAACACAGGCCAAAGCGTCTTCGTAAACCAATCCTTCTTCTGAGAGATACCACGGCAACCCGTCTCTGTCAACGCCGCCATCTTACCCACTTTCTCTGAAGCCTCCTTCATCACGTCGAGCGTCTCCTTCAAGTTCTTCTGATAGTTGGCATCGTCATTGTCAAATTCATAGACATCGACACCGATGAGGTCAACGAAGTCGCCCCCCGGATAACGCTGCAAGAATAGCTCAACGGTCTTTTGGTCACTTAAGTTTGGCGACCAAGCCCAAACGACGTTGTCGCAACCTGCTTTTGTCAACGCAATGTAAGTCTTGATATACAAGAGCGCATACTGTTCTGGCGTACAGCTATTAACACCCCACCAGAACCAACCACCGTTCATCTCATGCCAAGGACGGAAGATGACAGGCACCTTCTCACCACTGCAAGTTTTCAGCGACTTGATAAAGTCAGCTACCTTGGACAGCCAAGACTCAAACTTTTTCTGTTGCGCACCGCCTTCCAGCACGGCTTTCACGGCATCGCCCTTTGGATCCCAGGCATTCTCCCCAGTCACGGGATTCCAAGGATGCCAACTCAAGGTAACAATACCACCACGTTTATATTGGTCGATAATCTCGTTTCGCATACGATCGAAAGGAACACCATCGAGGTTCTCCTTGCTGTCCAACTCCAACTTACCCAGGTCGAAGCCCATGACGGCAGGATAATCACCAACGGTCAAGAGCACATCGCTCTTACCCTCGTCCCATTTCCAAGTAGTGCCATATACAGGGTCGTCCTGATGGCCGAGCATGATGCCCTTCTCTTGCAACAACTGCAATCTTTTGAGAAGCGTCTTGCCTGCATTGCACTGAGCATAAGCCCCTTGCAATGCCAGGCAACAAACCGCTCCTACCAACAAACGCTTAATCGTCATAAATATATATATCGTATTTTAGTAAATATTTCGTAAACTATAAACTAGCTTCTTTCTAAGCTTTTACTCTCCCAAAAGATGCTTAGTCAAGAAGTCCTGCCACTCGTCCCATTGCTCCTGATACCAGTAATGACCTGTCATCTGATAGATACTCAGCGACTTAGGAGCCTTGATGGTATTATAGAGACCGTATGCAGAAGTCGGAGGAACCACCTCGTCGTTATATCCGAAGCTATACCAGCCAGGTACCGTGATGCGACGAGCGAAATTGACTCCGTCATAATATCTCGCACCAGCCACACGTGCCTTCGTAACCTCATTGTCTAGTTTGGCAAGGTTTCCCTTGTTTGCCAACTTCATGAAAGCCTTTCCCTCGTTATAGAAATAGTGCGGCCAACCGCCTGCAATTCCGTATAGTTCAGCCTCATAATCACACATGGCATCATGAACTGCCGCCAAGAAAGTGACACGTTTGTCAAGCGCAGCCACCGCCAAGGAAAGGAAACCACCTTGCGAAGCACCTGTCACGCCGAGCGTCTTACCATCCCACTCATTCAGCGAAGCGATGAAATCGACACCACGCACCGCACCTGTCACGATACGCTTGTAAGCATTTTTTTGAGGATTGTCTAGATTGGTATCCCAATAACTATTCAGTTCACCATTAGCCAAATCATCATATACCTTCTGAGGCATGGTGACAGGAATGCCATGGACGCCGATTTCCAGAACAATACATTTACCAGAAGCCGTGTAAGTATCACCCGCATAAGGCCTTACGCCTGCGCCAGGAACTCGGAGCAAGGCTGGATATTTGCCAGCTTTCACCGGAACACTCAAGATGCCATACATCTTGGAGCCCCAACGATTGTTGTTATAACTCACTTCATAAACATTCACATCCTTGGTGCATCTCTCAGGCAACAACACTTTCGTAGGATTAAGGTCATTCGCCCTGGCTTCCTCCAATGCTTTTTTCCAAAACTCATCGAAGCCATGAGGTTCTTGGGCGAAAGGAGTTATATTCTCAGGAGAGAAAGCTGCTGTGCAAAGTCCTTCGTAATCTTTTCCACCGACATGAGCAACAACCTTCAGGCGATAGAAACCAGGAGTTTTCATTTCCCCACTCCATTTCATCGTGCCATCCTTCAGGGTCACACTCTTTTTGACATTCGGATACATCACAGGTCCAGCCTCGTAATCCACCTTCACGTTGTCAAGCAAAGTGCCCGACTTGCGGACGTTCACCACGAAGGAGGCTTTCTCACCTACCTTGTAGTTCCAGTCTTGATGGTCAGGAGCAACCGAGACCACGATGTTGTTTCCTCTAATCTGGGCACTGGAGCTCAAAGAGCCCAGCACACAGAAAAGAACACCTATAATTATTAACCTAAAATCTTTCATTGTTGGATTTTGACTTAATTGTTTTATTGGCGCAAAAGCACCTAGGTTAGACATGTTAGTTACCATTACTAGTTTGTTAGTTATCATCACTAGTTTTACGGTTGCAAAGTTAGCACAAAATCACCAAAACATCTTGGCTTATTTTGCTAAATGTTTATACTTTCTTTGCAAAGAGAGAAAAATATGGTTTCTTGAGCTTCGCACTTCATAAAATAGAAGCGAAATAAAAATGTGTGAGCGTACTCTCAAACACCCTTCACCCTTCACCTTTTCCCCTGAAACGCCCTGTTTATCGGTGTTTCAAGGGATGAAGGGTGTTTTCAACCCCTCATCAACCCTTCATCGACCATCACCCAACTAGTTTTATCTTATCATCAAGAAAGTCACAACTTATAACAGGAAAGCATCATAACTTATGACAGGAAAGAATCATAACTTATGACAAGAGAACGTCATAGCTTATAGCGATGTAATAGCATAGCTTACGACCAAGCAAAGTGTCTATCGCTTTAAAAGAAGACGGTGAAAGGTGGTGAAAGGTTAGTGAAGGGTCCAAAACAACCCTTCACCTCGAAAACCTCAGTGTTTATCGGCATTTCAAGCCAAAAGGTGAAGTGTGAAGGGCATTTTAGAGTGCGATTGTAGCACAACGCTAAAAAAAACAGAGACTGTCAGCAGTACCGACAGCACCCTGTCATAGTCAGACAGCAGAACTATCTTTCGGAGTAAATTTTCTATCCCTAGGAATTAGCAAAATAAGACAAGAAAGCACCTGCATCATGACTATAATTGCAGCTTAAGGAACCTAAAGCAATATATTATAATAGGTACGTGTACCTTATTAATATATATACAAAATAGCCTACAGATAACACAAATCAAAGAGATTGTAAATAAAACGTACAGATTACACTCATTCTTAACTTTTCAAGCAAATAATTATATCATTTTTGCAATTGAGCAGAAAAGTATTAGTATTAAGCAAAATATGTACATACATTCTTGATAAAAAGATGTAATTTTGCAACAGATTTATAAAATCAACCTAAATAGACAAATAACAAAACAAAATAATAACAAAACAATAATCACAACTATGAGTAAAAGAGAAATAACCTAAAGCTCACCTCTAGCTTTCCAAGTTACGCAATGACGCAATCAAGGAAAAAAAGAGACTAAATCAATTTTGCACTTTCTCGGAAGAAAGTCGTCCTAGAACTTTTCATAAAGTCTTGAAGGAAGGACATCCGAAAAGAAAGTCCAAACAGTTACAACCAACTAACCAAAATTGTATGAATTCAAAAAGTAGAGAAAAGTTGCTTGCAGGAGTTGCAGCCCTGAGTCTTCTCGGCATATCTCCTACGCAAACTTACGCAGCCCAGATTGTTAACAGCCAGGCTGTGCAACAAACTAAAAAAATCACAGGTACCGTGACTGACGCCATGGGACCTATCATTGGTGCCACAGTAAAAGTAAAAGGTACAAACAATGCCACCGTTACCGACATGGACGGTAACTACTCCCTCAACGTAGCCGCAGGACAGACCATAGAAATCACCTACGTCGGTTATGTAGCCAAGACTTTTAAGGTGGGGGGACAAACAAAATATAACGTTACCATGCTTGAAGACAACAACAGCCTTTCAGAAGTCGTTGTCGTAGGTTATGGTACCATGAAGAAGAGCGACCTCGCTGGTGCCTCTGCTTCCATGGACGAGAAGACATTGAAACAAACTCCTATCACCAATGTTGACCAAGCCTTCCAAGGTAAAATTTCTGGTGTGAACGCCGTTCAAACATCAGGTGCACCAGGTTCTGCCGTTGCCGTTAGTGTGCGTGGTATCGCTACCATCAATGCCAACTCTGAGCCATTGTACGTTGTCGATGGTGTCATCTTCAACTCTCAGAGCAATAGCGGTTCTTCACTCGGTTTGGGCGATGCCCTCGGTAATGGTTCACACTCAGCCGTTTCTCCATTGTCACTCATTAACCCAAGCGATATCGTAAGTATGGAGGTATTGAAGGATGCTTCCGCTACTGCTATTTATGGTGCGCAAGGCGCAAACGGTGTCGTTTTGATTACCACAAAGAAAGGTAAGGCTGGCGAAGCTAAGTTCACTTATAGCGGTAGCGTTGCAGCTAGCCGTCAGAACAAGCGTCTCGACATCATGAACCTGCGTGAGTTCGCAACCTATTATAATGATTTGGCAAACCAAGGTGAGATTGCTAAACCAGACCCTGTTTATAGCGACCCATCTATTCTCGGTATTGGTACCAACTGGCAGGACGCAATCTTCCAAACTGCATGGCAACAGTCTCATCAGATTGCAGCAGAAGGTGGTACAGACAAGGTCAACTACTATATCTCAGGTAACTATTCTGACCAAGACGGTACCATTATCGGTTCTGAATTCCAACGTTACTCTTTCCGCGCGAACATTACAGCGCAGTTGAAGAAGTGGTTCAAGCTCGGTTTGAACGCTACCTATTCTAAGACATCTGAGAGTTTGAAATTGGCTGATGGCGAGCAAGGATTGATCAACTACTCTTTGACCACACCTCCAGATATTCAGATTTACAATATTGATGGCGGATATTCTAGTGTTTCCAAGGAAGGATTCACCAACCCTAACCCTATCGCCATGGCTATGATGGACGACATATTGCTCGACCGTCAGAGCTTGAATGGTAGTGTCTTCGCAGATATTACTTTCATGAAGGGCTTGACATGGCACACACAACTTGGTTTTGACATCGGTGCATCCAAGGCTCAAACCTATAATCCAAAAGTTGATTTGGGTACATGGAAGCGTGACAACAACCAAAGCCGCCTGCAAAAGAACAGCAATAACTTCTGGTCATTGAACAACTATTTGCAATACACTACCAACTTGGGTAAGCATAGCATCACAGCCATGCTCGGTCAGGAGTGCTGGGAATCAAAATACGACTACATTTCTGCATTCAACACAAAACTTCCAAACGATGTAGTTCATAATCCTGCCTTAGGCCAAGGAGAAGGGAAGATTGGAGCAGGTTGGGGAAGTTCATCCATGGCTTCTTTCTTCACTCGTGAGACATATAACTATGACGACCGTTACCTTGCCACCTACACTTATCGTTACGATGGTAGTTCCAATTTCGGTCCTAACAACCGCTGGGCTGGTTTCCACTCATTGGCTTTGGCTTGGCGTTTCTCCAACGAGAAGTTTATCAAGAAGTTTGCAGGCAAATGGTTGAGCAATGGTAAGTTGCGTCTCGGTTGGGGTCAGACAGGTAACTCTAATATTGGTGGTTACAAATGGGGTTCTGCCATGAGTACCATGGACACAGCCCTTGGAACAAGTTACCGACCAGCCAACCTGAAAAACCTCGACATCAAGTGGGAGACTCAGGAGCAGTGGAACGTAGGTCTTGACCTCGGTTTCATCGACAACCGCATCAATTTGACTGTTGACTGGTACAAGAAGATGAGTAAGGATATGTTGATGCAGCTCAACTTGCCTTCCATCATGGGTACCAGTGGAAACGCATCTTCTGCCCTCGCTGCCCCTTACGGCAACTATGGCGATATAGAGAATACAGGTCTTGAAATTGCGCTCAACACCAAGCCTATCGTCAGCAAGAACTTCGATTGGAGTTCAGACATTACCATTTCCATCAACAAGAACAAATTGAAGAGTCTATCTGGCAGTACCGCGCTGCTCGGTAAGGGGCAGTGGAGCGACGTCGTATCTCGCTCTGTTCCTGGAGAATCTCTCTATGGCTTCTATGGTTATGTAGTTGAAGGTGTATATAAAGATTTGGATGACATCCTCAGTTCTCCAGTACAAATTCTACAAAAGAACAACTATAATGTCACAGAGGATGCAGACGGAACCAAGCACTACGCTTGGAAAGATGCCAGCCAGCTCAACCGAACCAATACCACATACGTCGGCGACTTGAAATATAAGGATGTCAATGGTGATGGCAAGATTGATGAGAATGATAAGACCAATATTGGTTCCCCACTTCCTAAGTGGACATTCGGTTGGAACAACACCTTCCGCTACAAGAACTTCGACTTGAACGTATTCATCAATGGTTCCGTGGGAGCAAAGGTTGCCAACTACCTGAAGATGAGAATGACACACATGAACTCACCTTGGAGCAACCAGTTGAAGGATGTCAACAAGCGTGTTCACCTCGTACCAAAGGACGGTAACTACACAGGCAACTGGTATGACAACATCTATAATCTGACTGTAGATAATCCAAGTTCTAAGTATCCACGTGCTACTATCAACGACCCTAACGACAACGACGCATTCAGCGACCGTTATATCGAGGATGGCTCATACCTCCGTTTGAAGAGCATGTGCTTAGGTTACACATTCGACCAGAAGCTCATCCAGAAGATTGGCTTGACCAACCTTCGCTTGACACTTACAGCATCCAACCTCTTTACCATTACAGGTTATGACGGTTATGATCCAGAAGTCGGTCTCTCAACTCAGAGTGCGAATGTATATGGTTTGGACTTCGGTCGCTACCCTTCTCCAACCACCATCACATTTGGTCTGAATGTATCATTCTAACATCAAAAACGAAACGTTATGAAATTAAGAAACTTAAAATATACAGCATTTGTATTGCTCCTCGGCATGGGAATGACTTCCTGCGAAGATTTCCTAAACAAGCCAGTAGAGGACAATTACAATACAGAGAACTACTACGATGGCGATGCAGCTTGTATCTCTGGTGTCAACTACCTATACAATTCGCCATGGTATGATTTCCAGCGTGGCTTCATCAAAGTCGGTGAGGTGATGTCAGGTAATATGTATTGGGGCTCAAGCCCATACATGAACTTCAGCACCAATGGTACCGACGAAGACTTGGTCAATATGTCCTACTCTCTTTGGGCAGAGATTGGTCACTGCAGCACCGTTTACGAGTCACTTCAGAAAGCGGTCAATACATCTGAAAAAGTGAAGAACCAGTGCTTGGGCGAGTGCCTCGCATGGAAGGCGATGGCTTACTTCTATCTCGTTCGTACTTTCGGTGATGTTCCTATCATCCATAGTAATTCCGAGACTCTTGGAAAGGGCGATTACAACCAGTTGAGCAAGGTACAGAAATCCGATGTATATGATTACATTATCCTTACTTTGGAAAAAGCCATGGAACTTCTTCCTAAGGAGAAGAACACCACGGGTCGCATAGACTACTATGGTGCTGAAGGATTGCTTTCCAAAGTATATCTTACCAAAGCCGGCGTTTCAGGTTCTTTGAACAACGAGGACTTGCAGAAATCTGCAGCTTACGCAAAGGATGTCATCGAGAATTCTGGGCGTGGCTTGATGGAACACTACGAGGACATTTTCCGTGGTTCCAACCAGTTCTGCGATGAGATTATGATTGCATGGCGTTGGACAGTAGGTTCCCAGTGGACATCTCAGAACACTCTTCAGAGCGACTTGGCTCCAGAAGGATTTGACGAGAATGGTGACTGCTGGGGTGGATGGGGTGGTCCATCTGTCGATTTGATGGATGCATTTGGTGTATCACCAAAGGACGACCCTAGTAGCCGTGTCGATCCAGACCATCGACGCAAGGCAACCATCATGATGCCAGGAGATGTATATTCTTATTTCTGGAGAGACAAGGACCTTCCTGCTAAATCCCAGAAAGATGGATTAAAGAAAGGATTCTCTTACCTAGACTTCTGGTACAACAAGGATTACAATTCCGCAGCAACAGGTCAGTGCCAAGGTCCTTGCGGTGGCAACAATGTAAAGCACCTATATGGTGACAATGCGGACCACAAAGCAGAGTTGACTATCAGCCCAGCACGTATGTCCAACGCATTGCCAACCCCAATTCTTCGCCTTGCCGACATCTACTTGATTTACGCAGAATCTCAAGTATTACTAGGTAACCCTACAGACCAGCTTGCCTTGGATTGTTTCAATAATGTTCGTGGACGTGCATACGAGTGGCAAGGTTTCACAAGAAAGACAAGCTTGACATTCGACGACATTTGGAAAGAGCGCCGTCTTGAGTTTGCAGGTGAAGGTGACCGCTGGTATGATTATGTACGCCGTGCATATTATGACGTAAACAGTTGCATCACAGAGTTGAAAGCACAACGTAGGAACGCCATGTGGAACTGCGACGATGCGTACAAAGCATACTACAATTCTGGAACATGGGATGCTTCTAAGATAGAGTATGACACCAACACTCCAGCTCCTAACGTAACTGAAAGTAGTTTCATACTGCCATTCCCTACTGAGGATGTAGCATTGAACCCTAACTTGGCAACAAGTGCTCCTGCTATCCATGTTGATGTACGCAGCACATATAGTTATTAATCTTTAAGAGAATATCATTATGAAAATTAAAAATATAAATAGGACTTTGTTTGCAGTGGCACTTGCAGCGGTCAGCGCAGGATTCACATCTTGCTCAGACGAACCAGACAAGTACGAAGTTGCTTGCGGATCTCCTATCATCGACTATATCCGCCCTGTAGATGTGGCAAGCAAAGACTCTTTGCTTACCGAAGCTTCGCTCAACAATACGATTTGTATTGTAGGTAGAAACCTACGCAGTATCACCGCTATTGACTTCAATGACCAGAAAGCAGTCTTGAACACCAGTTACATGACAGACAACACCATCATTGTAACCGTACCAAAAACCATTCCTGACAAAGTAAGTGATAAAATTTATTTCATCACAAGCAAGAATGACACGATAGCATACAACTTCAAGACCGTTGTACCAGCTCCAACCATCAATAGCATGAGCAACGAGTGGGCAGCTCCTGGAGAAGAAGTTACTATCAATGGTGACTACTTCTTGGACTACGACAACAGCCACTTGACCATTAAAGTAGGCGACAACTATACAATTCCATACGAGGACATGAAGATCTCGCTGAACAGCATCAAGTTCAATATGCCTGAGGATATGCCTAAGAACGAGCCTATTACCATTACCACAATCAATGGTACGACCAAGGCTGGCTTCCAGTATATGGATACTCGTGGTATGTTGTTCGACTTCGATACCCCTTGGAAAGAAGGCGGAGAAGTTTTAAGCAACAATGGTTGGCATGCACGCGATATCGTTGAAGACGCAACCTCACTCTCAGGAAAATATTTACTCATGGGAGGTGCTGAAATGAAATCAAGCGGCGACTGGGATGATGGACATTTCTCATTCGAGTATTGGCCAGGTAGCTGGCAGAATCCTGAGACATACTCCAGCCGTCCTAGAATGGAAGATATAGCTGATTTCAGAGATTGGAAAAACATGAGTTTGAAGTTCGAGATGTGCATTCCTAAGGAAAACGCTTGGTCAGCAGCACCTATGCAGATTTACTTCGGTAGTTCTAGCGTAATTTCTAATACCGCAGCTGGTGTGAGCGACATCTACGGAAATGTATTAGCAGGTGCCAACAACACCTTCTTACATGAGCAAGGAAAGTTGGCTCGCGCTCTCTACATGCCATGGCAAAATACGGAGGACAAGCTCTACAGCACAGAAGGCAAATGGGTAACAGTTACCATTCCATTAGCTAACTTCGTATATGACTATGATGGCAACAAGGGTCTGAGCTACAGCGGTGTTGGCGACTTCGACGCTTTCAACATCTTTATTGTGAAGGGTGCATACAATGATGCCACCGTGCTTCCTACAGGTGTAGATTGCAACCCTATCATCAAGATTGACAACATCCGTGTGGTTCCTAATAAATAAACTTATAATCTGAATTGATATGAAAAAGATAAGCAAAATATTCGCCATGTTGGTGGTAGCCCTCGTAGGGCTATCGCTGACAGCGTGCAGCGACGGAGACGACCTCTCTACCGACCAGTATGGCAATGAGATTTCCCTCCAGTCATTCGGTCCATGCCCAGTACTTCGTGGCGGTACCTTATACTTCTATGGTACCAACTTGGACCAGATAGAATCTATCAACCTTCCTGGCGCAGACCCTATCACTGCATACGAGGTATTGCAGAGCGGAAGAGAAAGCAAGATTTCCATCCAGGTGCCTGCTGAGAAATGCGAGCCTGGACAGATTGTCTTGAAGACCAAGAAGGGCGGCGAGATTACATCCATCACGCCTATCACCTATCGTGAGGACATCGTTTTGGATAAGTTCTATGTAGGCGAGAACGAAGACAACTTGGTAGGTAACGTTGGCGACATCGTAACCATCAAGGGTGACTACCTCAACTTGATGCATGGTGTCATCTTCGAGAAAGAAGATACCATCAAGGAAGAGCAATTCATCGCTCATGACCGCTACACCATCAAGGTTGCCATCCCTGTAGAGGCTAAGACGGGTGTCATCAAGTTGACTGACTTGGCTGCTGAACCTGCTGAGATCGAAAGCAAGCAAGAGTTGGTAGTCAACATCCCTGAGGCTACTCCTATCCAAGACTTGAGCATCAAGGCTGGTGCTACTTTGACTCTCAAGGGTACAGACTTCGACCAGATTGCCTGCGTGAAATTGGAAGGTGCAACAGTAGATGCAGCAGATTTCAAATCACAGAGCAAGACTGAAATCACATTGGCAGTTCCTGAAAAGGCTACTGATGGTACGGTATATGTAGTAACCAAGAGTGGTGTTGAGATTCCTGTTGGCAACATCATCACTGTCGTTCCTACAGAATTGGTAGCTACTCCTAACCCTGTCAAGAATGGTGCGGAAGTAACTATCACTGGTAAGGACTTGGATTTGGTAACAGGCGTTGCATTCCCTAACGGCAATGACACGACTGTGACATTGGGCAGCACCATCAAGGCCATTGTTCCAATCACAGCACAGGAGAAAGACGCTGACGGAAATGGCATTGCTTTGAGTCTCGCTAACGGCAAGAAGGTATTTGTAGCTTACACATTGGTTCAGCCAACCGTTGCATCTTGCACCCCTGCAGCCATCACTGCTGGTGAAAGAGTCATCATCAAGGGTACAGACCTCGACCTCGTAGAGAGCATTACATTCCCTGGCGATGTAGAGCAGACCGTAAATGAGATTAAGGGCACATCAAGCAACATTGTAGTAACAATCCCTACAGCTTGCGCAGGTACAGGCTTCAAACTTAATTTGAAGAATGGTACTACCGTAGAGGTAAAGGATGGCTTGAGCATCAAGGCTGCTACAGACCCAGCCATTGCATCTATCACTCCTGGTGAGGCCATCGCAGGAGAGCAAATCACAATTACTGGCAAGAACTTCCAAAATGTCGAAGCACTTTATATCGGAACATATAAGATAACACGCTTTGACGACCGTAGCAACACCAAAATCATCTGCAAAGTTCCAGCAGAAGCTAATGCAGGTACTTACAAGATTGTCATGGAGACCCCTGACGGCAATAAGATTGAAGGTCCTGACTTCAAAATCATTCCTGCTGAGAGGGATATTGCAGAGCTTGTAACTAATATGGACGGAAAAGCAATAACATATCCATTTGATTTTTCTTGGTCTAGTGGCAGTGGCAAATTCTATCTAAACAAAGATGTATTTGAAAAAGTCAAGGTTAAAGTTGGATCAAAGTTGATTGTTTACAAGAGGCTTGATATCACGGGACAAGTACAAATCAACAAGAATGAAAATGGTTGGCCAAACATCACAACCATCTTTGATTGGAATAAAACAGAAAGCAAACTCGAATATATTTTTGATGAAACAGCTGTAGAAGTTGCAAACTCTTGTGGATTTGCAATTCAAGGTGATTTAACCGGTGTTACAAAGATCACTCTCCTACCATAAGATAGCGATATTTAACATAAAAGTCACGATTATGTGAAATAAAATTAGTAAATTTGTGGCGTAGTTTTAGGACTGCGCCACATTTTTATTAATAGACCTAAATATCATAGGATATAGCAAGAAAAAATAAAACTAAAACATAAACATAATGAAGAAAATCGCACTATCACTCTTGGTGGCTTTGAGTTGTTTGACAGCTAAAGCAACCGATGGCAAATCGCTGTTTGTATCATTCAACGACGGAAGCAAGATTGAGTTTGCGCTCAGCACACTTCCTGAGGTCACCTTCGGGAATGACCAAATGACGGTGAAGACTACAGCGACAACAGCCAGTTATGAACTTTGGAAGGTTTCAACATTTACTTATGGTACGACCACAGGTATCAAACAAGTTGAGACCAACAATAAGTTTGCGCTCGAAGGCGACAGAATCATCGTTGATGGAACTAAAAATCAAGTGAGTGCCTTTGCACTCGATGGCAAGAAGGTTTCCCTCTCCCCTATTGTCACGGGAGACAAGACCATCATCAACCTCGACGGATTAAGCCAGGGGGTATATATCATCAAAATCAACAACAAATCTATTAAAATCGCAAGACAATGAAAAAAATATTACTCTCACTATTGGCAGTAATGGTTTCATTCACTGCCTTCGCACAAACAAAAGGTGACAAAATTACCATCAACCTCAAAAATGGGAGTTCGGAAGTTTGGGACTTAACAGAAGATGGACACACACCACTTTCTTCTTTAAAGCATACAACAGAAGGAAAACTTGAAGCTTACATGATGGGAGTTGAAGACTTTCCACTAAGCGAATGGAATGTTGATGACATCAACAACATCACATTCTCCATCTATCACGAGAGCGATGTAAGTGATGTAACCCTTGCCGATGCTTCTGCCACAGAGAAAACCAAGCGTCTCTATAAATACTTGAAGTTGAACTATGGCACCAAGACCATTTCTTCAGTGATTGCCGATGTCAATTGGAACCACAAGAAAGCGGATGCCATCTATCAAACTACAGGCAAATATCCTGCCATGAACTGCTACGATTTCATCCATATCTACGTACCTAACCAGGGCAGCAACGGATGGATCAACTACAATGACATCACACCTGTAACAGAATGGGCTGACGCTGGTGGCTTGGTGTCCTTGATGTGGCACTTCAATGTACCCAAGACCGAGAGCACTGTACCTGCACAGAATGGTGACGGTGTAACTTGCACTCCATCCGAGACGACCTTCAAGGCTTCCAATGCCCTAAAAGATGGCACTTGGGAAAACAAATGGTTCTATCAGGAAATGGACAAGGTTGTCGCTGTCCTTGAAAAGCTTCAAGATGCCGGAATCGTTGCCGTTTGGCGGCCATTCCATGAGGCTGCAGGTAACGCCGAGTTAAAATCAGGTGAAAGCTGGGGCAAGTCTTGGTTCTGGTGGGGATATGATGGAGCCGAGACCTACAAGAAACTCTGGCAGACTATGTTCGACTACTTCCAAAGCAAAGGCATCCATAACTTGATATGGACCTGGACTACACAGAACAACAATGGCGATGCCAATAAATACAACAATGATGCCGCTTGGTATCCAGGCGACAAATATGTAGATATCATCGGCCGTGACCTCTATGGTTTCAATGCCACACAACAAGCACAAGAGTTCAAGGAAATTCAAGCTCGCTACCCAGGTAAGTTGGTTGCCCTCGCAGAATGTGGCATAGACGCTAACAATGGCAATACGGCAACAGCAGATGTTGACGAAGCTTGGAATGCTGGAGCAAAATGGAGTTGGTTTATGCCTTGGTATGGAGGCAGCATGCCATCAAACGACTGGTGGAAGGCAGTATTCAACAGCAAGAATGTCATCTCTCGCGACAAAGTAAACATCAATGCGACATACGTAGAGGAAAGTGCAGCCAATGCAGTCAAGAACATGGGTCTTGGCACCAACTTCGGCAACTGTATGGATGCTATCGACATGAGCAAGTCCATGGACAAGAACTCTGTCACTGACTTCGAGAAAGCTTGGGGTCAGGAGCCTACTACCAAAGCCATGGTGGATTTCTTGAAGAAAGAAGGTTTCAACTCTGTTCGCATCCCTGTGACTTGGTTCCAGCACATGAAGGCTGACGGTACTGTGGATGAGGCTTGGATGAACCGAGTACAGGAAATCGTGGATTATGTCATCAACAACGGCATGTATTGCATTCTCAACGTGCATCACGATACAGGTGCCGACCCAACAGATGGAAGCTACACACATTGGATCAAGGCAGATGAAACCAACTACAATGAGAACAAAGCCAAGTTCGAAAGCCTTTGGACTCAGATTGCCACTCGCTTCAAAAACTACGACCAGCACTTGCTTTTCGAGGGTTACAACGAGATGCTGGATGCTAGCAACACATGGAATGCACCTAAGAACGCAAGCAGCTACAAAGGCTTGAATGGTTACGCACAAAGTTTTGTCAATGCCGTTCGTGCCACAGGTGGCAACAACGAGACTCGCAATCTTATCGTGAACACCTACGCTGCAGCCAATGGAGATGAAGTCTTAAACAATCTTACCATTCCTAAAGACAAGGTGAGCGACCATATCGCCGTAGAAGTACATACTTACGCACCTTGGAACTGGTTTGACAAAGGTGTCTGGGACTCTTCTTGCAGCACAGAAATCAAGAATATGTTCACTCGCCTGAACAACAAGTTCATCAGCAAAGGCACTCCTTGCATCATCGGTGAGTATGGCACACATGGCAACACATCTGTCAGCAAGAACAGTACCGACTCTCAGAAGAAAGCCGCTGCCGACCAAGCTGCCGACATCGTAAAGCAAGCCAAAGCTAACGGCGCAGCTACCTTCTACTGGATGAGTATCTTCGAAGGCACAGACCGCAGCGTACCACAATGGACACTCCCTACCGTGGTAGAGGCAATGAAGAAAGCTTACGCTGAGTAAAAACACAAACACAAGTATAACGATAGAATATTGGCATTGTCATTCTTGCCAATATTCTATTTTAAATATCTAAGATATGAAAATCAATCATTTTTTAGCCCTCTTTTTCATCTTCGCTATTACAGTAGCAACTTGCTGCACTTCATGCGGTGATAAGAAAAAGAAATCATACGATGAAGTCACCATGAGCGGACTCACTCAAAAGACGGAAAACTTGCAGACCAACATCAAGGCTTTCGCCAACAAGGGAACGCTCATCGGACAGATGTATGGTACATTGAGTGGCATCGGCTGGAACAGATGGGAATGTGACAGCGACCGATGCGACATGGAAAGCATCTGCGGCTATCATCCGGCTGCCAATGGATATGAGTTGGCTGGTATCGAGAGCGGCAAAAAGCAAAACATAGATGGTGTGCCTTTCAAAGCTATTCGTGAGGATGTGCTCAAGAACTTCCGCAAAGGTGGTTTGCTCATCATGAACTGGACAGCACCCAACTATAACGGCAATGAAGATTTGCTGGAAGAGTACGCCAAGCAAATCGCCAAATACCTCGACACACTGCAAGATGGCTACGGCATCAAGGCTCCTATCGTCCTCAACCTCCTACCCCTTGACGGCAAGGCATGGTATTGTCAATTGGGCAAGGACGAATACATCGACCTTTATAAAAAGATGCAAGACCTCCTGAAAGACGAGGATGTTAGCAATGTTATCTATGGTTATTCCGAGACATACCAAAATGGCAAGAGCCTCATGGAGCGTTATCCTGACCACGACATAGATGTCATCAACATTACCTATCTACAAAAGAAAGATGCCATCAATCTCCCTGCATTTTCAAAAGGTATCAAAGATATCATGGTAAAAGGGTTGCCTTTCGCCCAAGAGCACAATGCTGCCTTTGGCTTGACTACGGGTGTGGAGTCCATACAAGACTCCAGCGTCTTCTCGGAAATTCTGCTTCCTGAGTTGCAACAGCATCATATCTCCTACTTAATGATGGGTCGCAACCAAGGTGAGCCTATCGACGGTCATTACTACACACCTTATCCAGGCGTGGAAAACCAAAAGACTCATGGATTCATGAAATTGGTCAATGATCCAATCAGCATCTTCCTAGAGAAATTGAATGGGTTGTATTTAGAGCATTAAAATGTTCATGATAGCAAAAGAGGGTGTACCAAATCGACTTGGTACACCCTCTTTTCACATTTTCCGCACGACTTTTCACGCATTTCATCACATTTTCCGCACGAGTTCCGCTTATTTCCCAATTTGATTCATTCTATCGACCTGGCTTTTCACCACTTCCAAGGTACTCTTATCAGTAGCAAAAACGGAGTTCAAACCTTGGGCTTCTTGAGCTGGGTCGCACATATAGTCATCACCTACCTGCCACATCTCGTGTTTAGGAACTGCATAACCTCCCCATCCCCAGAAGTTGCAACCAGCAAAGTATCCTCCTGAAACTGCATTATCCACAATCTGACTAAACACATATTTATAATAGCCATCTCGGCCTACCGTCGTGGCAGATGGAGAGAAAGAGAAGCCATCACGTGGATAGCCAAACTCCTCCATTACCAATGGTTTATTGATGCGAGCACATACGGCGAGGTGATTGTCAATGTACTCCTTGGTGTTCTTGCAAGCCACGCCCAAGTCCTCAACAAGATGGTCGGGACGTGCCCAACTCCAGTTGTAAGGCCAAAGGTGGATATTGCAATAATCGATGTTCTTATCAGCACAGATACGCTCATAGCAATTGATGTCGTTCTCACATCCCCAACTACCCTCGCTACCGATGCTAATCAAATGATTCTTATCCAACGACCGAATCAACTTGCTAGCCTCAGCGAGCCATTTCTCGAAGGCAGGCAACTGCTCGGTCTTGAAGGCACGAGGCTCATTACCTATCTGCCAAGACATGATCGCAGGGTCATCCTTGTACTTCTTCTTCGTATATCTATTGGTTCTTGTAAGGATAAATCTCACATAATCATAAAACAACTGATGCGCCTTTTCGCATGAGGCATACTTGGAGACAAAGTCCATGAAGGCAGGATAACCATCCTCGTTAGGGCGAGGAGCCTTGCCTTCGCCTGCCTGTTCCAGGTAATAACCATATCCACCACTCCATTCCCAGGAGTTATTCAGATAAAGTACTGCCACCATCTTTCGCTTGCCCATCTCCATCAAGAGATAGTCCAATCCGGCGAGTATCGTATCGTTATATACGCCAGGAGCCTCCTGCAACGTAGGCTCCACCTTGGTCTTTACGCCACGCTTGCCATCGGAGCCCACAAGGATTCGAAGGTTATCGATGCCCATCGACTTCATCTTGTCGAGTTCCTTACAGAGCCTTTCACGGTTACCGCCCTGTCCTTCAGAACCCAATATGGCACCATACCAAAAGTTAGTCCCCACATAATAATAAGGTCTGCCGTCACGGACGAAGTGGCCGTCCTTTACCTTCACAAAATTTGACTTGGCAGAAACATTGCCAGCAGTAGCTAAAGCCATCATCAATAATACAAATATTTTCTTCATGCTTATTTCGTTTAGATTGTTAATCATTTATAGAAAAAGACATTTGTTGAAGAACAAAGATACTTTCGATTGCAAAAATAAGGAAAAAAGGCAAGAAAGCATGACACTTTCTTGCCTTTTATACATATTATTTTACTAACTAAAACCAAACTAACCTAATAATATGTTTGTTTTTTATTTCTGAACATATTTCTTGCCATTCTTAATCACAATACCTTTGTATGACTTGCCAACCTGCTGACCAGCGAGGTTATAGACAGCATTCTCCGACTGGCTAGGCTTTGATGAAATCTGAGAGATGGCAGTTGGAGTCGAGGTATAAAGTTTTACAGAACTGATAGTTGCACCTGTACCCTGTACGATAAGTCCTGTTGCTTTCAAAGTATTCAAAGTAGCCTCATCCTTAATCAGATATACAAACTCTGGTATATAAGATACATTCAATGCATCAACGTTACTATTTAACAAAGGCCAACCATCAGCATTGGTAACCATCTTGACCTGAGCACTGTAACTCTTGCTGTTATCCACATCTGTCAAGGCAAAATGAATCTCATCACCCAATTGGGCATCAGCAAAAGAACTTGCCGGAATATTAACAACAACACTACCGGAGAAATTATCCAACTTAACAGGCTCGTCGGTCAATGTTACGATATTAGAAGGTACATTAGATTTCAAACGATAAATGACTAAAGAGTTTACAACCACACCTGCTTTACCTGCCTGTACATGATTGTCCTCTTTTCCAAAGTATCCAGCAGCTAAGTCATCAGTCATCGTTATACACCAAGGACTCAACAAATTATAAATGCTTGCAGCATCCTCATAACCGTTCTTCTTAAAAAGAACATTCTCTCCCTTTTTAGATTCACAATTGTTCGTATTATCAACCACTACAATATCACCATCTTTGACAATATTGAAGTTTGCCTTGTTTACCGTAACACTACCCCAAGCAGCATCGATAGTACCGGGGCCTTGGTAAGCTACAACCTTGTTAAACTCATCTTGTGTCACTAATGACACAGAAGACACCTCTACATCTTTATTACCTTGGAGTCTAAGACCACTTCCTGTCAATTCAGCCAACAATTCATCTGTTATTTGATAATAAACAGCCTTAACACCCACAGGACTAATATCTCCTGGCAAGATGTCTGAATAATCAGCCTTCTTTACAAGGACTTGTCCACCTGATGGAGATGATGCTATCGAAATCTTCAAGAAATCGCCAACATGCACTTGGTCTGAAGTCATGGTAAAAACAGAAGTCTCTTTCCAATTAGACAAAGTGATAGGCTCACTAATCAGAATGGTCTCTGTAGCCATAGAAGACAATGACATCAATACAGATGCGACAAGAGTAAATAACTTTTTCATACGCTTTCAGTTTAAATTAGGTTTATTTTAAGTTTATACTATATTTATATATTAGTAAATCAACTGGTTTAATCATATATGAGTAAATCAATTGGTTTCCAAAGAAATCATCTTTACTTTTACGATGGCAAAGATACAAGAAAATAATGAAAACACATAGTATTTTCTTTGCAGATTTACATACATTTTTGCTAAACTAACATTTTTGAGACATAATCAAAAATATCCACCAGTCAACCCCATCCAAGGAATGATAATTAAGCTGTCAATCCCATTCATAAAATGACAAAGGTGAAAGGTAGGTGAAGGGTAAAGAAAACACCCTTCACCCTTGAAACACCGATAAACACTGGAGTTATCGGTCAAAGGTGAAGGGTGAAGGGTAAAATCGAGTACGAGAGAAAAATCTAACTCGATATATATTTATTTACTTGGCCAAGTTGCAGCAGCAACACCAGCAGTAATTCCATCCATCATATTCTTATTGCCAACCTTCAAGGTAGCACGATTGATGGCGGTCATACCCAAGTTGCTGTTGGTATCCCAAACGACAGGAATACAACCGTTGTTGATAGCAGACTCGACCACAGACTTGTAGTATGCCTTGATGGAAGCATCATGCAAAGCGTCCTGACCGACAGCCCAACGCTGGTTTGCACCAAACTCACCGATCAATACAGGAATGCCCTTGTCGAAGAAAGCAGTCTTCATCTTTGCCATCTGTGCCTGAACAAAGTCCTCATTGTTCTTTGAGGTACGATCGGCATCACCACTCTGGTTGTCCTTGCCCCAGTAATACCACATCTTGCCCCAAGAAGCATCCTCGTTCATCTGACAGAACTGATATGGGTCATAGAAGTGAACCTCCATCATCAAGCGGTCGCTGGCAGAATCGTTAATCTTAGCGATATAATTATTGGCAACCGTCTGGTCGATGTTGGTATTAGGACCCTGAACGATTAAGACACGCTTGGCATTGTTGCCGCCTGTAGCACGAACAGCCTCGATGAATGTCTGCTCATACTCTGCGACACGAGCACTCAAATCTGCCACAGCAATGATTGCCTCGCTATTGCCAGAGCCTACACCCGGCTCATTCAAGCCAGCGAAAAGCACGTGCTCATCGTAGGATTTCAAAGAGGTAGCGATTTGAGTCCAAATTTTGGATAGTTGAGCTTTCTTGGCAGTAACATCTGTGCTGGCTGTGAAACCATCATGCTCCAACCAACCGCCATCCCAATGCTGGTTGACGATAACATAAAGTCCATCGTTGACACAATAGTCAATCACTTCCTTCACGCGATTCATCCAAGCTGGGTCGATGGTGCATTTATCAGCATCGGTGATATGTCCCATCACCCAAGCACAAGGAATACGAACGCTCTTAAAGCCCTGAGCTTTAACGAAGTCGATGACTTGCTGAGTGGTCTTGGTACTCTGCCATGCGGTCTCTGTAGAGACACCAACATTTTGCCAACTTTTTTTAGAATCGCCACCTTCCAAAGTGTTACCCAAGTTCCAAGCTGGGTACATCAACTTAGCGATGTCCATGGCAGTCTTGCTCATGTCAGCATCAGGAATATCAGGAGTGATGACTTCGCCTTTCTTTTCACGAGTAATTGTTACATCCTTGCGACTATAGCCTTGGATGATTCTAACCGTTGCCGTAGTTGCCTCCTCTACTGTAGAAGGAGCTACTGTTACATTAAAGTTGTATGTGCCTCCAGCAAAATTATCGTATGCCACAGAGCACCAGTCTGCACCTTCAGTTACGGTCGCCGTAGGTTGAGCATCTGCCTGTACATTGATAACCTGCGTACCACCATCTCCATTGAAAGCCAACTGAGGATTGAGCACCTTGAAGTTAGGAGCCACATAATCATCATCGTCATTGGAACAAGCCGATAGAGTCAATCCACAGACAAAGCCCAAAAGGAGAACAAAAAGATATTTAAATTTCTTCATTGTCTTTTATTTTTTAGAAAGAGAATCCGACATCTTTTCAAACGAAGCAAACTCGCTTTTCAAAATCACATCGGATTCTCCTTATTAATAAATACAGATATTACCACTTAGGCTCAGCGAAGAGGCTGTGGACAGTAAACTTAGTCTCGATAGACTTGCTGAATGCCAAGCCCTTCATTACGTCACCCTCTGGAGTACCGAATGCACAACCCGCATTCTTGGTAGCACCATAGCAGTTCCACAACTCCAAACGATACTTAGGATTCTCGTTGGCATCGATAACCTTTGACTTGTCATAAGAAACAGCCTTGCCATCCAGATAAAGTTCATCCAACGTAGAATGTGTACCTGGGAAGAAACCATAGAGGTCTGCGATTTCGACGAAGGTCATGATAGAACCATCGGCATGGTCTGCACTCTCATACTTGATGTCAAACTGGTTGTTCTTGATGACATACTTGCCAACTTCGTTAGCCACTTCCATGATTGCGCCTTGGTTGTAGCCCCAAGTACCACCCCATGATGGGTTGATGGTAATCAAGTTAGGAGTATAAACTCCTGTACCATCACTTGTGTTGGAAACCACGGTGAATGTCACCTCGAAAGTATGGTTGAATGCGAGAGCAGTCTCATTCTTGGTTTCGCCACCACCCTTGTGGAAAGGAGTATCCTTCAAACCATCCCAACTATCATTGTGACCGCAGCCCCAGATGTTGGCCATCTCTACACGGTAGTTGCCCTTGCCTTCCAAGTCGCCATAGAAGAACTTGTTGGCATCAAACTTCACTTCATTGCCATCAGCCTTGATGTCGTCGATACGAACCAAAGCCTTTGGATAAGCAGCAGAGTAGCCTTCGATCTCGAGGAGATAAACCTTACCATTGGTACGTGGATACTGGGTATTGAAGGTTACGGTGTAAGTCTTCAAACCTGCCGCACCACCGAGTACATTAACAGTAGCTGAGTTCCATGCATCAGGAGTATTCTCATCGTCACCACCGTAGCAAGTCAACTTAGCGGTGAAACCATTCTTCAATTCACCAGATACGTAGTTGATACTTTCATACTGGTTGTCGCTTGCACGAGTAACGCCCAGCTGCATACTTTCGTCTGTCAAAGACAAGATGCGCAAATCTACATTCTCTGTTGCATTGATAGCACCGATAAAGTTAGCAGGAACCAAAGGTTGGATGCTCAACTTCACAGTCTTGTTCTTCTCATCAATCGTATAGGTTCCCTCTATGTCCTGGAAAGAACCTTCAGCACCATCGACACCAGCGATATACTGATGAACCTTTACGGTGCCATCCTCATTGAAGGTCATAGTACCCTGACAGTTCTTTTGACCAAGGTCATTTTTAGAGTCACCACCAACAGCCCATGGGTTGCCAGCGAAGTCGGCTGCCCAGCACCAGCTGTTGCCTACAACAGGCTGATTGTTGGTAACGGTTGCCCAACTATCATCATTGCCATAGAAATAGACAGGACCATCAAACTTATAGTGAGAACCATCCAATCGGAGGTCAATCTCCCAAGTCTTGCCAATCAACTTAGTCTTATCGAACTTCACATTCTTAGCTACAGACACAGGGCGGATAGCCAATGCCTGGTAAACAGGAGTCGTTGTACGACGACTTGCATTCTGGTCGAAGCTGTAAGCCATAGCAAACTTATTATCACTGGCATTGATAGAACCAGAGAGATAGTAACCATTCAAGCCCTCGCCAGAGATAGTACCCTGAGTACGAGTACCAGCAGCAGGCAAGAAGATAGAGTTTCCGTTAGGACCAGTGAGCTTGTAACCAGCTACACCCTCCTGCTCAACCCATTCTTTCTTACATACTGAGAAGAGTTCCTCAAACTCATCGATGGTTGGCATGGTAACCCATGAACCATAAACCTTATTGGCAACATCACGGTCTGTCTTGTAAATATCAGCAGAAGCATAGTTATCCAAATCAATGCTGGTCTGGAAACCTGTCATATCACCAAATCCGAAGAGACCACCCAACTCAGTCTCCTTGGTAGCGCCTACATTATACTTAGCCCACTTGGTAGAGAGACCTAAGTCAACGAGGTCCGTATCAGGGTTGAAGTCGGAGGCTGGAGTAGTGAACTCACGATCCTCACCATAGATAGTACCATTGCCGAGATCGAGGTAAGCAGTGTAGTGATAGGTTGTGTTAGGGAGCAAGCCCTCAGCCTTCACCTCATAGTTGTCGTTGATGCCGGAAGCCATGATGCGTACACCAGCTCGTACGTTCTCCGTACCTTCGGCACCCGAGATGACGATACCGCTGGCAGCCTCTTGAGGAGCCAATTCCAACTTACCCATCAAGACAACGGAATTTGCTGTCAAATCCTTTACCTCGCCAGTGATTGCCTTGGCATTGGTCAAGACGGTCTGCTGAACAGAGCCTTTGTATGTTACCCTACCCTGCAGTGTAACATAAGCCTGATAGTAAACCACATCGCCAGGATGACCAGCGACGGTAGCAGAGAACTCAGCATTGCCAGAGCCAGCAACTTTCTCACTCAAATTTTCCTCAGTACTTCCATAGTTGAAGCCGACCGCATAAGAACTGGCTGCTTGGTCTTCGAGACCTTTCACTGCGCCGTGGAATGTAGCGGATGTAGCCGTCACATCAGCCGACCCAGTGGTCACCGACTCATCGGTGATCAAAGGGTTCGTGTTGATAGAATAATCATCATCGCTACAGCCCGTCATGAAGATACCCATGACGAAGGCTATAATTCCGTATAATATTTTATTCTTCATAAGTTTATGCTATTAAAGTTATTGAATTGTGCAAGATACAATCTCGATGCCAACGGTAGTCCAGTCCTCGGTATTGCAAGTACCATAGCCATCCAACTGAATGGAGAGGTCGAGGCAAGTTGCGGTGAACGTCTGGGTAGAACCTGTCGTATTGGTCAAAGAAACTGTAGTTTCACCATTGGTATTGACAGTCACAGCATCATCGAGGTCGAAGCAACCTGGCTCCCATGTCTGCTTGATGTTATTATCAATCAAAGCACACTTAGGTGTCTTGGTCCACTCGATACCCTTCGTAATCTTGAAGGTAACCGTGATGGTCTGGTTCTTCTTCAACTTCACAGACTTCACGTCCTTGAAGATACCTGTACCATCTACATCATAATGATGGAAGCCTACACGGATACAACCATTTTCTGTCCACATGTGTTCAGAGATGGTAGAGTTGTCAATGCCTACCTTGGTAGGACCAGCAGGACCGGTAGCTATCTTCTTGTAAGCCAACTTAGCTACGAGATAAGAGTTGACCTTACCATTCTCGTCTGTTGACTCAGGAACACCGATGGTCAAGTACTGGTCATCAGCAGAGTTACCCAAGATATAGAATTTCTTGCCCTTCAATTCGATGGTTCTCTTATCGCTTGAAACTGCAAACACAGAGATTTCCTTGCTGAAGGTCATGGTGTTTTCGGTGATTTCCACGTCACCATCCACATCACCACACTCGAAGGTATAACCACCATCAGACTTCTTGGCGATGGTCAACTCGAAGTTGTCAAGAGCCTTGTCATCCAAAGCAGGAGCCCAAGTATTGTTGTACTTACCACCGATAACACTCTCCCATTTTGCAACATTAGGTGAACCATTCCACCACAAGAAATCGTATGGAGTCTCAGAATCCAAATTAAATGTCATCTTTGAACCTACATACTTGTCGCCATTGATGTCGGCTGTAAACAAGTCGGTATGGATATTCTCGAATGTAGGCAACTTAGGACCAACCTTCTCGATCAAGTCTTGATCTGCCTTAGGAATGCAAGTACCATGGGAACTACGGACATCCTCAGAAACGAAGTTCCAAACGATGTACCAGTTGCCCTCGGAATTGGTACGCTTTGTAACCAACTGGAGCAGATAAGGAGTCAACTCGATAATCTGAATATCCTGAGTATAGTTAGAACAAACCTCATCAAAGCCTGTGTTATGCATAGCATAGCAATCATTGAAAGTAATGGTAGGCTTGGTCTTGTCAGAAAGGTTCATATTGAACTTACCGACCATATTTGTACCAGTACTTGCTCCCTTTGAGCCAGACTCACCACGATACATGGTAGCCACACAACCATTCTGGGCATCCATGCTAAAGGTCATATAAGAATCCATGTAAGGATCGGTCTCAGGAATCAACCAGCTTTGGAATCCAGGATCCCAGTTTGGTTTCCAGTTGGCAGAACCAAAGAGAATATCCTTGTAGGTACCATTGGCCTCATCGTCTGCAGTATAGCCTTCGCCATCACCGTCAGGGTCGTAAGGAGAACAATACATCACAGGACCTGTGCAACGACCGATGTTGTAGTTGGCATCACAAGGATACCACTTTTTGCTGACACCAGCAGAAAGAGTTGCAGCATCAGGCAGAGGGTCGCCTGTCTTGTATTCCTTGTCGGCAAGCAAGAACCACTTGTCATCGCTCAACAAAGAGAAATCGTTCTTTGCCAAGGTAAACTTGTATGGATCGCCATAGACAATGCCACCAGGAGTCTCCACGCCAAATGTAACCTCATAGTCACCAGCAAAAGGCAAATCTACACTAAGAGACTGCTGCGTAGAGCGACCTGAAGGAGTGACCCAAAGAGGTGTGCAATCAGATATCTTTGATTCCAGCTTAACCACGTTACCTTCCACCGTAACGGTATAAGCCTTACCCTCCACCAAATCTTCTGGAGAGTAGGTCTTCTTGCCGAAGCCGAAGTCCTCTGGTGAGCAGGATGCCATCAGGAACATCGCCAAGGCTGTAAGAAGCGTTAATATATGATTATGTATTTTCATATTTTCTTATTATTAAAAGTTATACTTTTGTTCAGATACCCATAGGATTACCAACCAGCGTTCTGTGTCAACACACCGCCAGAAAGTGTAATCTGCGTGTTAGGAATCTGCATCAAGCCCTTCTTCTTGGTAAAGTTTTCCTTAGAGAAAGAAGTGGTTGTCTCAACACCACCATTCTTTACCTTGGCACCATTCTGTGCAGCATAGATAGCATTGGCTGCATAAGCACCATCCTTCTCATAGCGCATCAAGTCCCAGAAGTGGATACCTTCGAAGGCAAACTCGATGGCACGCTCCTTGCGGATATTATCAATGCTATAGTCTTCGGCAGGAAGTCCCACACGAGCACGTACCTTGTTCAAGCCGTCGGCATCGCCAGTCAACTCAGACTGCATCAAGAGCACATCAGCATAACGCATGATGGTATAGTCTTGATAGTAGGTGATGTTCTGGTGCTGTTCGCCAAGCTTGAAAGCAACCTCCTGACGAGTACCATCAGAGAAGCACAATGGAGCATACTTGCGAGTATAATAACCCGTATATTCGTAAGAGTCAGCCTCATCAGCAGTGAAGCCTGCATCTTTTGCACTCCATACACAAGCAGAGAAACGAGGGTCGTTCTTGTACTGCTCTACAAACCAAGGTGTAACAGAGCAAGCACCCCATCCACTGGAAATGTGAACAGAAGTAGCCATACGGTTACGAGGACCAAGATATACAGAGAAGGTATTACCATCACCATTGCCATTATAATCATGGGTAGTAGCAAACTTCAAGTTCAAGACAATCTCCTTGGAGAGGTCGCCCTGACCAGAACGCCACTGGTTGCCATCATACCACTTGCCAGCGTAGGTGGTTTCCCAAGCATACTTGGTATCATCACCAGACTTAGTGATAGTCTCTGAAGTAAAATCAGAAGAAGGCATCCAGAAGTCTTTGTAGTTCTTCTCCAACTCATAGCCACCATTCTCTACCACGTCATTGATGGCAGCAGTAGCCTCAGCCTTGGAACAAGCAGGATGCTCCTCGCCATAATAACCTGTATAATATAGGTACGCGCGAGCCAACAATGCTTCTGCTGCATACTTGGTGATACGACCATCATTGTTGTTGCGATCGCTCAAAGGATAAGCATCAGCAGGGATATTCTCAGCAGCATACTTCAAGTCGTCGAAGATAGCCTGGTAAACTTCCTTGGCAGGGGTACGAGGAATATTATCCTCGGATGGCTCCAACAACAAAGGCACGTCACCAAACAAGCGAACTAAGTCAAAATACAGGATGGCACGAATGGCACGAGCCTCGCCCATGATGCGACCTTCTGTCTTGGTATCACCGCCCCAATTGATGGTAGCATCAGCCTGAATCAACTGGTTGCAACGGAAGATAGCCTTGTAATAATTGATCCAATCGGTATTATACAAGTCATTATAAGATGGAGCGATACTTGTACTAAATTGGTCGATGATGTTGTTGTTTTTCGCATCGGAAAGACCCAAACCAGCAAAAGCCTGCTCGGAAGCAAACTCGGCAGTCAGGTAGATGCCAATGCCCTCATCACTGATGGTACGCTGCCATCCATCGTAGCAACCCGCCAAATCCATCTCAGCAGCTCCAGGAGTACTGTAAGCTGTCTGTGAATTCATATCTGTCTTAGATGAAGTATCCAAGTAGTCCTCGCAAGAGGTAAAAGCCATTGCGGATGCTATCAAGGCACTCATCAATATATATTTTCTTTTCATATCACTTTCTGTTTAAAAGTTAGAATGCTACGTTTACACCTACAATGAAAGTACGTGGGTGTGGATAGTAACCCATATCAACTCCTGATACCCAAGAGTCGCTGCTGTTGCCATCAGTACCATTGTATGAACCAATCTCAGGATCCATACCATCATACTTAGTCAAGGTGAAGAGGTTCTGAACCTGTGCATAGAGACGAAGCTTAGACAAGCCCTTCCAAGAAATCAACTTCTTGAAGTCATAACCGAATGTCAAGTTCTGGAGACGGATATAGTCACCATCCTGCAAATAGAGGTCTGAGAACAACCAGTTACCTGCGTCAGCGTATGTGACACGTGGAATCTCGTTGCTGGTACCCTCGCCCGTCCAACGCTTCAAGATGCGACGGCTGTAGTTGCCCTGTGTAGAACTTGGGTCGCGATAAGACTGTGCAATCTTGAACCCAGCTGCGCCAGTGAAGTTGGCACTCAAATCGAAGCCTCTCCATCCAAGGTTGAAGTTGAAACCGAAAGTATATTTAGGAAGACCATTTCCAAGATCTACCTTATCATTCGCATTGATAACGCCATTATGGTCAACATCTACATACTTCACGTCACCAGGCTGAACATTGCTCTGGAGAACACCATTACCGGCAGCTATCCAATCATTGATTTCCTGCTGGTTCTGGAAGATGCCTGCGGTCTTGTAGCCCCAAAAGTAACCGATGGCATGACCATTCTCTGCACGATAGAACTCTTCGGCATTCTGATAGATTTGGTTGGTAGCACCATGGATGATACCATCCTCTGTAGGGATAGAACCAACCTCATTATGGTTGTAAGCGAAGTTGGCACCCACGCTATAGATGAAGTCCTTGCCAATCTGGTCGTTCCAAGAGAGACCGAGCTCGATACCCTTGTTCTTGACGTCACCACCATTGATGATAGGACCGCCAGTACCTGCAGTAGCCAAGATAGGAGCCTGAACCAACCAGTCCTTGGTATTCTTAATATAAGCATCGAAGGTGAAAGAGAGACGCTGCTTCAAGAATCGAGCATCGAGACCGAGGTTGTACTGCTCAGAGGTTTCCCACTTCACATTCTCGTTAGCCAAGCGACTGGTGTAAGCACCCATAGTCCATCCTGTCTTACCACCATCAGCGCCAAAGTTATAATTGGTGTTAGAGGTAGTAACAGGTGCCAAATACTGATAGCACTTGATGTTGGCATTACCTACCTGACCCCAAGAGAGACGGAGCTTCAAGAAATCCAACCAAGAAGCGGCAGACTTCATGAAATCTTCCTCGGTCAATGTCCAACCAGCAGATACTGATGGGAAGTAGCCCCAACGATGACCTTTGGCAAACTTAGAAGAACCATCGGCACGCATGGTAGCGTTAATCATATAGCGATCTTTCCAAGACCAACCCAAACGACCGAAGAAAGACTGACCGCGAGTAGAGTCGTAAGGACCACCACTCACCTTGCGATTCTCATTGCTCATCTCTGTATTGGCAACATAAGCATGCTCCCAATCATCAAAACCAGCAGTCAAGTTGACACCATAGCTACCTGTAGAGCTACCATCATACTTCGTAGTCTCACTACCGAGCAAAGCAGAAAGATGATGCTCTTTGATATTAAATTCGTATGCCAAAGTATTGGTCCATACCAAAGAGGTACCATTGCCATGGCTCTGGTTGACAGAGGTTACACTATTGCCACTCTGAGGAGTGAACTTATAAATAGGTGTGAAAGAACGATAGTCTGAACCACCATAGTTGACGCCGAATACAGAACGGAGCTTCAAATTCTTGATAGGCTCAATCTGGATATAAACGTTAGCATCCACAGAGGTTCCCTTGCTCTGGTTGTAACGATTCATCATCATGGTACCATAAGGGTTGCCATCGTTGACGTTCCAATCTGTACCGACGGTAGAATTGTAGTTACCATCTGCATCATAAACAGGATAGATAGGAGATGCAGAGAAAGCACTACGAAGATTGTTGTTGTAGATGTTACCTGTGCTCATACCACGGCTATCCTTATAAACCAATCCGATATGCTCACCAATGGTAATCAAGCCATTGAACATCTTGTGCTCTGAGTTAGCACGGAGGTTATACCTCTTATAATAAGAGACATCAGAACCGCCGATGAGACCGTCCTGTCCTGTATAACCACCAGAAATAGAATAAGTAGAAGTCTTGCTACCACCTGTGAATGCCAAGCTGTGGCTGGTGGTTAAGGCTCCATTATCTACAGCCTGGTCAATCCAGTCTGTATTATATACATTACCATTAACATCACGGATAGAATTGAGGGAAGTCCAATCCACAGGAGACATGCCAGAGTTGAGGCGAGCCTCATCCATAATCCGCATATACTGGTTGGAGTTGAGCATATTAAACTTTCTGCCCAAGGTCTGCCATCCTACATATCCATCGTATGTAATCTTGCTTGAACCTTCCTTACCGCTCTTGGTGGTAACGAGTACCACACCATTGGCAGCCTGTGCACCATAGATGGCTGCAGAAGCAGCATCTTTCAACACGTCGATGCTCTCGATGTCAGCTGGGTTCAAGGTGGTGATGTCACCTCCCACTCCATCAATCAAGTAAAGAGGCTGAGAGTTTCCGACTGTACCCAAACCACGAATGGTAACACTCATTGCTGCACCTGGCTGACCAGAGGTAGAGACGATGTTGACACCAGGAGTCTGACCTTGCATGGCGGTCAAAGGGTTGGTGGTGTTTAACTTAGCAATGTCATCACCTTTCAACTGAACCGTGGCACCCGTCACCAACTTCTTCTTCTGAACACCATAGCCTACAACGACAACCTCATCAAGAGAATGCTTGTCCTCTTGCAAGGTAATGTTCAACTTAGAACCATTCACTTTTACTTTTTGGGTAATGAATCCCAGATAAGAAACTTCGAGAGTTTGTCCGCTCTTCGCTTCGATAGAGAAGTTACCGTCAAGGTCGGTCACGCTACCCACCTTCGTTCCCTGTACCATGACACTTGCACCAATCAATGGTTCATTGTCACTGCCAGAGATGACAGTACCTTTAACCGTCTGAGCATTGAGGACACCTGCTCCGATTCCTAACATTGCCTGGAAAGCCAACAGGAAGGCTACCAAAGCAACTTTACAGAGCATAGAGCTCTGCGAGAATTTTTGAGATGTTTTTCTCATAATTACTTAGGTTTTAAATTTACTATAGGTTGATAAATACTAATTTTTCAATTTAGGTCAATCAACTTTTACTTTGAATATAGTTCGCTAGATTTAGGAAATCATGGATGAACTATTTGTCGAGTAAGTGGAGGGAATTTCACCCTCCCTTCTCTCGGAACCGTGCTTGAC
>ERZ808259.121-NODE-121-length-52007-cov-62.408569_pt1 | contig 52007 bp, 46 predicted proteins | sample MGYA00521279_ERZ808259 | MGnify/ENA primary metagenome ERZ808259 (study PRJEB31516, sample SAMN03275586) | gut metagenome | biome: mammalia-associated habitat; material: feces | host: Papio cynocephalus | place: Kenya | collected 2012-07-27 ...
CACTTTTTTACTCATAAAAAGCATTTTTTCAACATAGTTCGTACGAATCACATAGGAATCACATAGGAACAACATAGACCTAATAGCATCTTGAAGCGGCGTTGGATAAAAAACGTTTGTGTAATGTTTCGAACAGGAATTTTGCCTGGCTGTTGTATATATCAAAAATAATTAGTAATTTTGTCGGCGGGAAAAGTGCAATTTGTAATTTGTAATTTTATCATTATCCATGAAAGGAATTATTCTGGCGGGAGGAAGCGCAACAAGGTTGTACCCGCTGAGCAAAGCCATCAGCAAACAAATCATGCCGGTGTACGACAAACCGATGATATACTACCCGCTCTCGACCCTGATGCTGGCAGGGATACGGGATGTACTGGTAATCTCCACACCGCGCGACCTGCCGATGTTCCGCGACCTATTAGGCGACGGCAGCCGTATCGGTATGCGGTTGGAATACAAGGTGCAGGAAGTACCAAACGGACTGGCACAAGCGTTTGTTTTAGGCAAAGAGTTTCTGAACGGCGAGGCGGGGTGTCTGATACTGGGCGACAACATGTTCTACGGGCAGGGTTTCAGCGGTATGCTTTGCGAGGCGGCTGCGCTGGTGGACAACGGACAGCGGGGGGCATGTATTTTCGGGTACGAGGTACACGACCCGCGGGCATACGGCGTAGTGGAGTTTGACGGGGAAGGCAAAGTGCTGAGTCTGGAGGAGAAACCCGCAGAGCCGAAAAGCAAGTATGCCGTACCGGGGTTGTACTTCTATGACGAGACGGTGTGCGAGAAAGCCGCCGTACTGCAACCGAGCCAACGGGGCGAATACGAGATAACCGACCTGAACAAGATGTACTTGGCAGAAGGGACGCTGAAAGTGAAACTCTTCGGACGCGGTTTTGCATGGCTCGACACGGGCAACTGCGACAGTCTGCTCGATGCGGGGAATTTCATCGCCACGATACAGAACCGGCAGGGGTTCTATGTGAGTTGCATAGAAGAGATAGCCTGGCGCAACGGGTGGATTAGCACGGAGAAAGTACACGCATTGGGGAAAGAGATGAAAACCGCCTACGGGAGGTATCTGGAGGGGTTGTAACACCCCCAAGCCCCCTCCGAGGAGGGGGATGTGCAGTATCGGGTACAACGTGGACTGATTGGGGAACGTTAATTATCGTGTAATTAGACGTCAATTATTTTATAGAACATATAATTAGCACGCATTAACCATTATTTTTTTGCAGGCTCAAACTTTTCTTTGCTCAAATATGGCCGAAAATTATTCAAACAATATCATTGAAAAAACATATACAGGTATGAAACATCGTTGCATCTATTTGGCAGTGTGGGTGGCAATCGGCTTGGTCGTCGGTTGCGGGGCACTGCGTGCCGAGGAACACTATATAGTGAGCCATTACTCGATAGACAACGGTATGAGCCAAAACACCGTGATGGCCATACTGCAAGACAAACAGGGCTATATGTGGTTCGGCACATGGGACGGACTGAACCGCTTCGACGGGTATAACTTCCAAGTATTCAAGGCAATGGAAGACGGCGAAGAGGCGAAAGTGAACAACCGTGTGGACATCATCTACGAGGACGAGGAGGAGCAACTATGGTGGATGACGTACGACGGGCACTACTATATGCTTGACAAAAACCGCCAGCATATCACTCCGAAAGAGGCGGACGATGTGCCGATGGGTATGCTGGAGCGGATTGCGCAGGACGACGAGACGATGAAAGTGGACAAGCACGGCATCATCTGGCGTGTGGATAACGAGAACGGTGTACTGCGCTACCGCTACAACACATGGAAACGCTTTACGCCGAAGTTAGACAGCCGTTATGCTGGACAGTTGCGCGAACACTTTTTCATACTGGAGGACTGCCAAGGTCGTGTATGGGTGAACCCGACCGGCGGCGGCTGGTCGTATTACGACTACGAGAAAGACGAGTTGGTCAATCCGCTGACCGACCTGACGAATATGATACACACTGCCTACGTGGACAAGGACGGGCAGATGTGGGTTTCGACCTACGACAACGGTGTGGATTGTATCAATATGGAGCCGCAGCCCTACGAACTGACGGATATGCGCAAGTCGGCGAAAGAGAACGGCGAGGTGCGCACGTTTGCACAACTGAAGAACGGCGAGATACAGAAGATTGTAAAAGACAAGCGGCGTATCTACTGCGCGATAGACAGCCGATACGGGTTGCTATACGGCACAAAGGGACACGGACTGCAGTATGCAGCGACGGGGAAGACGATACCGACCAGCAGTGCGGACATCTATGACATAGAAGAAGGCAGCGACGGGACGCTGTATGTAGGTACCTACGGCGGGGGGCTGAACATAGTGCAATACGACAGCAGTACGCACCGTTTCAAAGAACCGAAAGTGATAGGCAACGGGCTGAAGATACGCGACATAGCAATAGTGGACAACACGGCGTGGTGCGGTACGACGACGGGGTTATTCAAGGTGAACCTACAGAACCTGAGCAGCGAGATGATGCCGAGTTATGACATCCGCGCCGTATATTACAGCGGGGACAAACTATGGCTCGGTACATTCGGCGGGGGGCTGAACGTGCTTGACCCGAAAGACCCGAAGAATGAAATACACCGCATACAGACGCTGCAGGATATTGTACTGAGTATTGTAGGGGACGGGAAGAACCTATGGTTTACGTCAGAAAGCGACATCACGCAGATGAATATAGAAACCGGCGAATGCTATTACTACGATGCATTGGATGCCCAGAAGAACACCTATTTCACAGAGGCGCATGCGCTGCGCACCCGCACGGGAAGTATTCTTTTCGGCTACTCAAACGGCTACTGCACCTTTGATCCGAGCAAGATAACCCACACCCAGTCGACACCCCCGATGCGGATTGTGCGCTGCAGTTCGGAGGGGCAGACGCTGCCTTTATCGGACACGGTGGTAGTGGAACACGATGCGAACTTGACAATCGAATATGCGGCATTGGAATATGTGAACGCCAAGAAGATAGCGTACTCGTATATGCTGGAGGGTCTGTCTAACGAGTGGGTGTTTGCCTACGACCAACGGCGCGTAACCTATACGAACCTCAGCCACGGGAAGTATATATTCCACGTGCGTTCGACCAACCGCGAGGGGGGCGAAGCGGACAACGAGACGACGCTGTGCGTGATAGTGAAAGCCCCGATGTGGGCAAGTTGGTGGGCAATATGCCTGTATGTACTACTGCTGCTGGCAGTGCTGGCACTGGTAGGATATGTGCTGTACACCTATGAGACACTGCGCCGCAAAGTGCAAGTGGAGCAGCAGGTAACGGACATCAAGTTGCGCTTCTTCACGAATATCAGCCACGAGTTGCGCACTCCGCTGACGCTGATTATCGGACCTGTGGAGAACATACTGCAGACAGAACGTATATCGAACAGCGTACGCGGGCAGTTGGAGATTGTGCAGAGCAACAGCCACCGAATGCTGCGTATGGTGAACCAGTTGCTTGATTTCCGCAAGATACAGAACAAGAAGATGCGCCTACGCATACAGAAATCGCTGCTGAGCGACATTGTGGACGAGACGTGCGCAAACTTCAAGAAAGAGGCATACGACAAACATATCAACCTGAACATAGAGAAGAAAGCCGCAGACAGTACGGTATGGGTGGACAGAGGCCGTGTGGACACGATACTATTCAACCTATTGAGCAACGCATTCAAGTTCACCCCCGCAGGCAAGAGCATCACCGTAACGGTGGACGAGAAGCCGGGGTATGTGCTGCTGATTGTAAAAGACGAGGGTATCGGTATTCCTATGGAGAAACGCAGCGTGCTATTTGAGCGTTTCACAGGGAACAACGAACTGAACAATCAGGGCAACAACACAGGTACGGGTATCGGTATGAACCTCGTAAAAGAACTGGTGGACTTGCACCACGGGTATATCGAGGTGGAGAGCGAAGTGGGCAAAGGCACGACCTTCACGGTGATGTTCCGCACGGGGAAGGAGCATTTCGGCAGCGAAGTAGATATGGTGGTGGACGACAAGAGCAGCACGCAGACCGCATCGCTCCCGCAAGAGACTCTCGAGAACAAGTTGGCACAGATAGACACCAAGGACAACAAACGAACCATTCTCGTGGTGGACGACAACGAGGATATGCGTTCGTTCCTCGGCAATATCCTCGGCAGCGACTACCGCGTGATCAAAGCCTCGGACGGCAAGGAGGCACTGGCAATGATAGAGAAGGATATGCCCGATGTGGTGATTACCGACCTGATGATGCCCAATATGGACGGACTGGAACTGACCAGCCATATCAAACGCTCGCAAGACCTGAGCCATATACCGGTGATACTGCTGACTGCCAAATCAGCGATAGAGAGCCGGTTGGAGGCAATGAAAGAGGGTGCGGACGACTATGTAACGAAGCCTTTCGAACCCGAGTACCTGCGGGCGCGGGTGAAGAACCTGATCAGCCAGCGTGTACAACTGGAAGCAAACTACCGCAAGCGGTTGATGCGCCTAGAACCGCAAAAGAACGACGACGGCATACAAGGCGACACGTTTCTGGCGAAGTTGCTGGATATTATGGACAAGCAGATGGAGAACAACACGCTGACCGTGGACGAACTGGTGGAAGATATGGGTATGGGGCGCACGGTGTTCTTCAACAAACTGAAGAGCCTGACGGGTCTCAGTCCTGTGGAGTTTATCCGCGAGATGCGTATCAAACGTGCGGCGCAACTGCTGGAGCAGAAGCAGTATAACATCACGGAGGTAACATATATGGTAGGTATGAACGACTCGCGTTATTTTGCGAAGTGCTTTAAGGCAACCTATGGGATGACACCTTCGGAATACCGCAAGGAGCGGTTGAAGGATTTGGGCGAAGAGAAGTGATTTTAATGTCCTTAAAGACCTTAAGGTCATTAAAGACTTTAAGAAACAGAATGAAAAAAATACACCTGATTATTGTTTTGGTATGCAGTTTGTTGGTAGGTTGCGGAGGAAAGGGGCCGCAACGTCCGACCTACAAAAGCGGGCAAGCGCCTGAGGAAGACTCCGCTGCACTGGCACTGATGGAGATGAACCAGCGTATGGCCAAAGAGGCTGACCAAGCCCTGTTGCGCTATGTGGAGGCACAGGACGAGCAGTTCGCCCTGATGGCTATCAGCAACGCATGGATGCGTATTGCGGAGCATGGCGACAGCGACAGTCCGTCGCCCAAAGAGGACGAGTTATGGCGTATGCACGTGCGCACCAAGGACTTGCGGGGAAGACTGCTGCTGGACGAAGAGCGCGAATACCGTATAGGGCGCAACGAACTGCCAATATGCGCGGAGATACACTGCAACGAGTGGCATCACGGCGACCATATCATCCTGCTTGCCCCATGGTATGCCGCCTACGGTATGCACGGCAACGATGCCGTTCCGCCCTACACCAATGTAATTATAGACATCGAAATAAAATGAAAAAAATACTTTTCTTGTGCGTAAGTCTCGTTGTACTGATGGCGAGTTGCAACTCGACCACCTACTCCGACAAGCGCAAGGCGGAGGACAAACTGATAGCCAACTATATATCACGCAACGGGTTGAATATCATCACAGAACTGCCCGCTGACGACTATGTATGGGGCGAGAAAGACTATTACAAAGTGGAGGGATATGACAACCTCTATTTTCACCTAAACAAACGCGGTGCCGCCCAAACGGTAGCCGACGGCGACACTATTGACAACCAGATACTGCGCAACGAGACCATCGTGGTGCGCTACAAACGCTACGCGCTTACCGAGAATGCCGACACAACCAGTTATTGGAGCACGCTTGACAATGCCTACCCCATCGAGTTCAAGTACGGTAGCGACCTGACCAACGCCTGTACGGGTTGGCAGGAGGCGGTGCGGCTGATGAAATATCCTTACTCGGAATGTGTGCTTATCTGTCCGAGCAAGCAGGGGTTTGATGCCGACAACTCGAGCGTTACACCATACGGGTATATACTGAATATCAAGGTAAAACGATAGAACCTATAGAATAATAGAATAATAGAAAGATATGAGTTTGGTAAAAAGTATTTCGGGCATACGCGGCACCATAGGCGGACGCGTAGGCGACGGATTGGATCCTGTAGATATAGTTCGTTTTACGGCGGCTTATGCCACCCAACGCCGTGCGGCACTCCCGGACAACCACACGATTGTGGTGGGTCGCGATGCGCGTATCTCGGGCGAAATGGTCTATCAACTCGTCAGCGGCACGCTGATGGGTATGGGGTATGATGTAGTAAATATCGGGCTTGCCAGTACGCCGACCACCGAGTTGGCAGTGATCGGCGAACACGCAGCAGGCGGAATCATCCTGACCGCCAGCCACAACCCCAAGCAATGGAACGCCCTTAAACTGCTCAACGAAAAGGGTGAGTTTCTCAACGATGCCGAGGGCAAAGGAGTGCTCGCTATCGCCGAAGCGGAGGACTTTACTTTCGCCGAGGTGGACCATCTCGGGCATATAACTGCAAAAGACTACCTGCCCTACCATATTCAGAACGTTCTCGGTCTGAAATTGGTGGACAAGGCGGCTATCGAAGCGAAGAACTTCACTGTGGCAATCGATTGTGTCAATTCGGTGGGTGGCATTGCCATCCCCGCTGTTCTGCGTGCCTTGGGCGTGAAGAACATCATCGAACTCAACTGCACGCCCAACGGACAGTTCCCGCACAACCCCGAACCGCTGCCGCAGCACCTGACCGAGATAAGCGACCTGCTCCGCAGCGGGAAAGCCGATGTCGGTTTTGTGGTTGACCCTGACGTAGACCGGCTGGCGATTGTCTGCGAAAACGGCGATATGTTCGGCGAGGAATATACTCTCGTCAGCGTGGCGGACTATGTACTAAGCCACACGCCCGGCAACACGGTCAGTAACATGTCGTCCACCCGCGCACTGAGCGATGTAACCCGCGCACACGGCGGCAGTTACAGTGCCTCGGCGGTGGGCGAGGTGAATGTAACCACTGAGATGAAACGCACCCATGCCGTCATCGGCGGCGAGGGCAACGGTGGTGTCATCTACCCCGAGAGCCACTACGGACGCGACGCCCTGGTAGGTATTGCGCTGTTCCTCAGCAGTCTGGCGCACAAAGGCTGCACTGTCAGCGAGTTGCGCAAGACATTCCCGAACTATTTCATCTCGAAGAACCGTATCGAACTGACGCCCGACATCGATGTGGACAAGGTACTGGCGCACGCAAAAGAGGTGTTTCGCAACGAGCGACTGAACGACAAAGACGGTGTCAAGATTGACTTCGCTGACGGCTGGGTACATCTCCGAAAGAGCAACACCGAACCCATCATCCGTGTCTATTCGGAGGCCGCCACTATGGACGAAGCCAACGCGCTTGCACAAAAAGTTATCAAAACCATACAAGGATAGTTTATTATTCCTTAATGCCCCTATATTATACCAAAGTGAGGTGGATGGTTATAGGATAGGCTTGTTTTGAGCAGGCAAAAAGGCATTGTTTATTAACATTATTTATTAGATTATTACTCCAATGGAAATAGTAGTAACCAACGATGACGGTTGGGGAACCAAAGGCATACGTACACTTGTAGCCGAGATGAGCAAACTCGGGCATGTTACGGTGATTGCCCCCGATGGTCCGCGCAGTGGAAACGCCGCGTGTATCAGTGTAGCAAAACCGATGTACCTCAACCGCATAGAAGACGAATGTACCAATACCGTTGAGGTCTATACCACCAACGGCACCCCCGCCGATTGTATCAAGTTTGCCACCAATGTGCTGTTCAAGAACCGCAAGATCGACCTTGTGGCAAGCGGTATCAACCACGGCAACAACGGCTCTATCAACCTCATCTACTCGGGTACGATGGGTGCCTGCTTTGTAGCCACCGAGCATAGTATTCCCGCCATCGGTTTCTCGCTGGACGACCACGCTATGGACGCCGATTTCAGCGGTTTTCAAGCCTATATTCCGGACATCACACGGATGCTGCTGGCAAAAGGCTTCAAGCCCAACGAGTGCTACAACGTGAATGCCCCGAAGGGCGACATAGCGGGTATCCGCTGGACGCGCCAGTGCCACGGACATTGGGCGGACGAACTCGAATCGCACACCGACGAGCAGGGCAACACCTACTACACCCTCATCGGCGAATATATCAACCACGAACCCGAGGACGAGAGTACTGACATCTGGGCACTCGAACACGGTTTTATCAGTATTCAGCCCGTCAGCATTGACCTCACGGCGTATGGAACGCTTTGACAAATACTGGATCGGTATCGTGCTGGGATGCATCATCCCCGCCGTTTTCGGACTGACCTATATTGATGTGATGAACCTCTGGTACCCGCTTCGCACGCTCCAGTTTCAGGCGGGCGGCGTACTGAGCAAGTTGCTGTTGGTCAGCGTCTTTCCAAATCTGGCACTGATTTTTGTCTTCTATACCACTGACACGTGGAAACTCAGCAAGGGGCTGCTCATCGGCTCTATGCCGTATATCCTTGCCGCCATAGCCGTTTCACTATGAGATACTTCATCATCGCGGGCGAGGCATCGGGCGACCTGCATGCCTCCAACCTCATCAAGCAGATACATCGCCAAGACCCCGCCGCTGAGTTCGTCGGTTTGGGCGGGGACAAGATGCGTGCTGCAGGGTGCGAACTCCGTCAGCACTACCGCGAGATGGCGTATATGGGGGTTTTCGCCGTACTGGCACACCTGCCCGCTATACGCCGCAATTTCCGTATTGCGCACGAGAGCCTGCTGGCATTCCGCCCCGATGCACTCATATTGGTGGACTATCCGGGTTTCAACCTCAAGATTGCCGCTTTCTGCCGCAAACACCTGCCCGCCACCAAGATTTACTACTATATCCCGCCCAAAGCGTGGGCGTGGAAGACATGGCGCATACACAAGATTGCCCGCCTGTGCGACGAGATACTCGGTATCTTTCCTTTCGAACCCGCTTTCTATGCCCGCTACGGCTACCAATGCACCTATGTGGGCAACCCTACCAACGACACCATTCGCGAGTGGTGCGAAGAACAGCATATTGCCTTAGACAAACAGGAGCGGGAGGACATCATCGCGCTGCTCCCCGGTTCGCGCCGCAGCGAGATAAGCCATTGCCTGCCCACTATGCTGACCGCCGCCCGCCGTGTAGCACAGCGGATGGACAAGCCTTTCCGTATCGTAGTAGCCGCAGCACCCGGCATAGAAGACGCTTTCTACACCCCCTACCTGCAAGGCGAGACGCTCACCCGCGACACCTATTCGCTGGTATCGCACGCCCGTGCGGCAGTGGTCAATTCAGGTACCGCCACGCTCGAAACCGCCCTGCTCCGCTGCCCGCAAACAGCCGTCTATTACATCGCCTGCAGCCGTTGGCTCGAGTGGCTGCTCCGCCCGATTGTATTCCGTATTCCGCATTTTACCCTTGTGAATATCCTAATGGATAATGCACAATGCACAGTGCACAATGCACAATGTACAGGCAAAGGACGGCAGCAAGTCATTGAAGAACTGATTGCCTCCCGTTTCACGGAAAAGAATGTGGAAACCGAACTCTACCGTCTCCTGACTGATACCGCCTATCGCACTGAGATGCTCCGCGGCTACTCCCAAGTCCAATCCATCCTCGACACCGCCCCCGCCGCCCAAACCGCCGCCTCTCTCATCACCCGCCGGTAACCGGTCAGCCCACACCCAATCAGCCATTTAGACACGTCTCTATTCACCCGTATATATGCACCACCATATATATGGAGCTGTCTTATGTTACAACATTTTTATACAATTCCTTGCATATTTACAATAATTGCCGTATCTTTGCAATCGAATCTACGCCGGAGGGGATATGTCCTTGTACTGCAGAGGATTCGACATATCGAATAGCGTTTATTGACGCTTTGGCACTTGTAATCAGAAACTTCGCAACTTTCAGATTCTTACTCAAGTACAAAGTAGCAGTAGATGCCTATGGGTGTGACGTTACGTCGCACTACGCTCCATTATCTTGGAGTGTAGTGTTTCGTCATATCAGCGTAGGTTTCCTGTTGTTTATTTGAGTAAAAAAGGTAATGCGAGGACCTCTGATTGCGAGTAAGCAACACGAGGTCTGCGCTTTCTTATATATCACTAAAACAATGCGAATAGACAGCAAAGGTTGTACCTTTGCACAATAGAAAATAACAAACATTCATTACCCTATGGACTTATTCGGACTTAAGGCAAAAGCAAATGCCAAAATTGAACTCACTTTTCAAATTGAGAATATGCTAAATGATGGCATTATAAGCGATGAGGAATATGCAATACTTTGGGGTATTGCACAAAAGGGAGGTATCAAAGAAAGCGAATTACAGACAATGATGCGAGAAAGTGCGTCTAAACTGCTCAAAAAGAAAATCAAAGAGGCTACCCGTGATTTTCAAATCACCAATGAGGAATATGATGAACTTTGGAAATATGCACAATCTGCCAAACTAACACAAAGTGCATTTAACGAAATGATTGACTTAAACAGGAAAGAATGTCTGTTGCCTTATGTACGCCAAGCCATAGCCACTACGGGTAAACTGAGCAAACAGCAGAAACAATATGTAGCCGAATTGGGGACATCTGCCAAATTAGATACCAAGAAGATAGAAGAGGTTATCAAACAAGCCCGACAAGAGTACAAAGAGAAACAAACGGAACGAATGCGCGAATTGGTGCGAACATACTCCAAATATGCATTGATAGGCATTGCTGCAAGTACCATTATTGCACTTATTGTGGTTGGATCTATGGCTATATTCCATACAGTTCGAGTTCCAGCCAAACCAAAAGAACTAACGATTGCCCCTAATCCGATGTTTGTTTTGGAGGACTATTTGTACGGAGAGGTTTCCGGCACCTTTGAGCCCAAAGCGATGCCGAAAGACGGGAAACTCGTAATAACTCCTTACTTGGAGGTTGAAGATGGACGATATTATGGCACACCAGTTACGTATGTCGGTGAGCGAACACTTCGACACGATGGCGATGTGGTTGTGCCGTATTCGGCTGGCAAACGGATTGCACAGTCATTCAATATTGAGAATCCTACCTATGGAAAGGGTATGAACTTATGCCTGCACTTTGACGCTTTCTATGGTGATAAAACTGCTAAAATCAAAGATGTACGTGTTGCACCCGTTTGGAGTATAGAATCTTTAGAGGCAGAGAAAGAGTATCGCCAGGCAACACCGGAGTTATTGGCAGAAATTTTCGGTTTCTTGGCTTTTATATTATTGGGACTTATTATTCTCTTTATTTGCAAAGGGTGGTTTAGTTCTATGTTCGGGTTTATAACAATCCCTTTGATGATCATATTCTTTTTGCTGATGTATTTCCCTGCAAGAAAAGTAACAAAAATAGATAATGAGATAAGAGACCTACGTCAGCAATATGATAATGCAGTACGTGTGCACAATCGCCAACAAGGCATTTCGGATGATACTATTCCTTTTGATAAAGCACAAGAAGAAATGAATAACACAATAGAAAAATCATCAAACTATGAATAAACTCAAACTCATTAACTCAATCGTAAGGACAAAACTGAGCGATGCAGAATTAAAAAATATAATGGATGTTATAGAACAATCACATAATCAGGATAGTTTTGTTTACTATATAGATGGTATAAGATTGACTTATGATTATGAAATGAACTTAACAAAAGAATTAGATTCTTTGGATGAAAATTATGTTTTTACACTATATGATATTTATAAGATTACGTTATGGAAAGTTAATAGGTTTCCAAATATAACAACAGATAGTGTCTTTATGCAAAAATTTAACGAGTTGGCAACAATAACATATGAAGACTTTAATGCAAAAAAACAAAATATAACCGAAGTACTAAAAGAATTATTAAATACAAAAGGAGTGCGCCTCCCAATGGCAAGTACATATTTGAGATTTCGCAATCCTAAATTATTCCAGATTATAGACCAACGAGTTTGGAGAGTGGTACAAGAATATAGAGAAGAAGCAGATACAACGTTACATCATAGCGAAAATATAGATAATGAAATTGATAAGTACTTTAAGTATTTAGAAACTCTACGAGAACTTGCAAATAAGCATAATATCGCATTTGAAAATGCAGATAGAGCCTTTTATGTATGGGATATTTATCACGGACACAATGTAGAGTATTAACTTTCAAAATAACTCAAGTTGTCGAAAATCCAATCTAAAACGAATAGTGGACAATAGACCAACCAGGCTGCTAACCTTTCGGTTATGCAGCCTGGTTTCTTGTTTATACATTGTCCGTTTAACGGTTGGCGTACATTGATTCGTAGTATTTTTCGTACTCGCCGGAGGTGATATTGTCCATCCAGTCCTGGTGGTCGAGATACCAACGGACGGTCTTCTCGATGCCCTCCTCAAACTGCAACGAAGGTTCCCAACCGAGTTCGCGCTGCAACTTGCGCGAGTCGATGGCATAACGCAGGTCGTGCCCGGCGCGGTCGGTTACGTAGGTAATCAGATCCATATCCTCGCCCTCTTTGCGCCCGAGCAGGCGATCAACGGTATTGATCAGCACTTTGACTATATCAATGTTCTTCCACTCGTTGAAACCGCCGATGTTGTAGGTATCGGCTATCTTTCCCCGGTGGAAAATCAGGTCAATCGCCCGTGCGTGGTCTTCCACATAGAGCCAGTCGCGCACGTTCTCCCCTTTTCCATAGACAGGCAGCGGCTTGCGGTGGCGTATATTGTTGATAAAGAGCGGAATAAGTTTTTCCGGGAACTGGTACGGACCATAGTTGTTCGAGCAGTTGGTTACAATAGTCGGCATACCATACGTGTCGTGGAACGCCCGCACAAAGTGGTCGGACGACGCTTTCGACGCCGAATAAGGGCTGTGCGGGTTGTACTTGGTGGTCTCCGTAAAAAACTCCTCGCCGTATGCGAAATGGTGCGTAGCAGACGAGGCAACCGTGGAGAACGGCGAGGGCAGCCCCTCAGGGTGGGTCAATGCGAGTGCCCCATATACCTCGTCGGTCGAGATATGGTAGAAGCGTTTGCCCTCATATTTCTCGGGCAGCGACTCCCAGTAGAGTTTCGCCGCCTGCAACATCGACAGCGTACCGAGTACGTTGGTCTTGGCAAACGTGAACGGGTCTTTGATCGAGCGATCGACATGGCTCTCGGCGGCAAGGTGAATCACACCCGTAACGTGCTCCTCCTGCATAAGGGCATAGATCGTGTCGAAATCGCAGATGTCGGCTTTCACAAAACGGTAATTCGGCTTGTCTTCGATGTCTTTCAGGTTTGCCAAGTTGCCCGCATAGGTCAGTTTGTCCACATTGATAATGCGGTAGTCGGGGTACTTGTTCACAAACAATCGTACTACGTGGCTGCCGATAAAGCCAGCACCACCGGTAATGATAATGGATTTCATACTATTTCCAATATATAGAGTTAATTTTTGTTTCAAAAAAGTTGGTTTCACCCTCCTGCCCGTCTCCTATACCGCCGGCAAACAGGCGGTATTTCGGATAGTTGCTCCACGAAGCGGGCTTGTCCCCGATATGCGTATCCTCACCCGTATCGTTGTCCACATAGGGGCGTATCATATTCTGCCATTGGCGGATACGTGCCAGACTGCCCGCCGTGCCGAACAGGTCGTCCGACGCTGCCAGTTCGCGGATATTTCTCTTGCCGCTTGCGGCATAGGAACCCCAAAACATTATACTATCACAAACCGTATCTGTTTGAAGTGGTACGCCTTGGTCTCTCCGTTCTCCTTGCGCAGCACCAACTCGCCCTGCGGGGTGATGCCCTGTATCTCGGCGAGGAAAGCCCCGTCAGCGTTTTGCGCAATGGCGGTAGGCACCAGGCTCACCTCCCGCTCTATATACGGGTGCAGCCCCGTGCGGCGGTACAGGCGGGACATATACGCCTCCTGCAGCAACTCCGCGGGCATATCCAACCAGCGTGGCAAAGCGGCAAGATACTCGTCCAACAGGGTAGCCGCAGCATATTCCTTGCCCGTTATCTGCTGCATCGAAATGGGGTTCGGCGCAAGGGAATGGAACACCCGCTGGTTCACATTCAGCCCTATCCCCACTATCGAGTACGCCACACGGCTGCCAACCAGCGTATTCTCCACCAATATACCCGCCAGTTTCTTGTCGCCGTAGTATATATCATTCGGCCATTTGATGGTCAGAGAGCCTTCCGCAGGCAAGTGAGATGCCAGCATCTCTATCATCGCCGCCGAAACCGCCATCGTCAGCCGGAACTGCTCTGTTGCCGGCACCTCGCAGCGCAGCAGCGTGGAGAAAAGCAGGTTCTTTCCGTCCTCGCTTTCCCAACCGTTGCCCGCCTGCCCGCGCCCTGCCGACTGGTAGTCTGTCCGTATGGTGTAGAGGTTGGGCAGGTCGTCCGAGTACTGCTCCCGCAGCAACGTAGAAGTACTATTGGTTTGCCTGATATACATCGAGCAGATATTTTTCGATTACGGTCTGTATGTTGCGTGCCTTGCCGGGTGCGCTATTGATAAGGATAGCAAACACCCATTTGTCCCCGCCGGGCATATCTATGTAGCCCGCAAAGTTCTTCGTCCCCGCGATGGTGCCGCTCTTGGCGTGGATACGCCCCTCCAATACCGTCCCGCGGCAGAGACTCTTGAGCGTTCCCGTCTGCCCGCTCACGGGCAGCGACCGGAACCATACAGCGGCGTTCTTGCTCTGCGCCATATAACGCAGCAGTTGCACAAACGTGGCGGCACTGACGGCATCCTGCGGTGCCAGCCCGCAACCGTCCTTAATCAGCGCATTGCTTATGTCCACGCCCCGCCTGCGCCAGAACTCACGCACAAAATCGCACGAGTTGTGTATCGTACTCGGCGTAGCGTACTGCAAACCGAGATAGCGGAATATCGCCTCGGCGTAGAGGTTGTTGCTGTGGATATTGGTCTCCGCTATCAACTCGCCCAGCGGTGCCGACTTATGCTCATATATCACCTTCCGCAGCGGCAGTAGCGGGTTGTAGTCCGCCATATAGTGGGCAGGCATCTTCACCGCTATCCCCGCCTGCAACAGTTGCTGCTGCAAGTGCTGCGCCAGCAGCAGTCCGGGGTTCGGAATGTCGCCTTTGACGCCGAATACCCCCAAGTTGCTCGGGATACAGCCCGTCAGGTACCGCTCGTTGCTGAACGGCAGTCCGCTCACAAACGCCCCGTCGTAGGTAATCTGCGTACAGCGTATATGGTTGATAAACTGCAGGTTCGGATACATAGGTTCGGTGCGTGTAACCTCCGCTATCGTCCCTACCGCCCCGCTTTTGAGTACGATATTCATCGTATTCGCCATATAGTTGATACCAAAGATACCGGGTGCATAGTAGTTGCCCGCATCTTCGCAGAGCCATGCGGGGTTGGTTGCCTCGCCGTCGAACGCACTCATATCGGCGATGATACCGCCCTCTATGCGCCGTATACCTGCCGCCTGTATCGCCCGCACCCAGCGGGGCAGGAACGACTGCCGTTTGTCGCCCAACGACGGGTCGCCCTCGCCACGGATATAGAGGTCGCCGTACAACACACCGTTCTCTATCCTGCCCGTATATTCAAGGGTGGTCGTGAAACGGAAATCCGCCCCGAGGGTTACGAGAGCCGCACCCGTGGTCAGCAGTTTCATCACCGATGCGGGCGGCACCACGTGGTCGGAGCGGTACTCGTCTATCACCGCCCCGGTGGTCATATTCTCCACCAGCACGCTCATATTCGCCTTGCCCGTAATCGGGTGCTCCGTCAGCAGCGAAACGGATAATAATATAGAAATCAGTCCGAACATTATATACAAAATCGCACAAAGTTACACAAAATATATGAGATACGCAAACCCGCCCTGCTTTTCAGTCCGCAGAGAGGTACCCGAAACAGGGATGCCAAGGACAAGAATGCCTCCTTTCCCGTTGCCGTAATTGATACTTGTAATATACAAGGCGTACAAAACCCTGTATGCAGAAAATATACAGTTTATACAAAACCTATACCCCCGTATAGCAGTTACGTAGAAAAGACGTAGAAAGGACGTAGAAAGAAAATGTTTTTATTATGCTTTTAAGCCGCCTTTTTATGCACTATATTCACTTTTTATGCAGTCTTCGTATATACAAAATGACAAGCAACCACAAAACTTAGCATTTATCTGTTGTTTAGTAGTTGTTGTCAGTTGTTGACCGACAAAGTTTCTTTCGTTATACCGAACTCACGTTAAGTATCTATTCTCGGACAACTACACCGATTCTGATTAACCTGTTATTTATAAAAAACCTCCTGCCCGATTGGGAGCAGGAGGTTTTCGTTTATGCTATGCGCTAATTACGCATTGATTTAGAGTTTTGCGCCTTGGGCATTATAGAGAACACCATCTTTTTCGATTACGAGAACGCCGTTGATGATGCGCTTTTGTGCTTTCGGAGCCACAGCGGCAGCGTCAAGAGCACTCGGAGTACCTGCTGCCGGTTTGGCACTGACTACTGCGATTTGGGGTTTGCCCTTGTAGCAAGTTACAAAACCGATAATCTCGTAATCTCCTGCCTTGAAAGTCTGGTCAATCTTGAAGGTGTTGTAGAGCGTAACATCTTCTCCAAGGAACTTGCCAACCAGTGTACGTTCCTCAGCACTTTGTTTGCTTTCGCTTGTCCATGTGGCAGCGGATACAGCGACCTTATCCAAACGCACATACTTGTTGATGTCGTCCATAGTCGGAACTGCGGTAACTGCTTCGGGGGCAGGAACAGTGCCGCCATCGGTGATGGTGAGGTCTGCAAGAGCGACAGACGGTTTTATTTCTGGCAGTCCGCCATAGATGCTTATCGTACCCTTGATACCTTTTACCACCTGACCTGCTTGTAACTTACCCTTGAGGTCAAACGAGTAAACGAGCGTGGTACCCGTAGCATCTGCCACGTATATGTTAGCACCATCAGCATAAACCACGGTTACTTCGTTCAAGAAGATAACATCACCATCAGCAGCGGCATTGGCTTCGGCGCAGGTCATCAACTCGTGTGCCGTGTAGGTCTTTTCTGCCACCTCGCTGGCTTTCTTGGTGGTTGCATTGTAGGCGATAGCCTTAACCGTTTTGGTCTCCGTCAATGTGAAAGGAGCGGTGTACTTGGTGGAAGCGGTGGTGGGGTCTGTGCCGTCCAGCGTGTAGTAGATGTCCAAGCCTTCACCGGCAGCCAACGTAACCTCTACAGAACCTACAAAATCACCGTCTGCAGGAGTGAAAGTGGGTTTGTCAATGGCATCGGGGTCTGCTGCACTATTCCAGACAATAGTGATATCGGTTAAATAAATAGCACCATTATTTGAACGAACGCCAATATAAGCATAATCACCGGTAATATCCAAAGTTCCTGTTTTAGACAAACTGCCTAATTTCGTTCCTTGCGTCTTCGAGTTGTACAAATCTGTTGCTGCAGTATAAGCCGTTTTGCTACCATATATGTCAAGCGTATTATTGCCGCTTTCAACTGTTATGGCTACACTTTTAACAGTGCCGACAGATTTTGTAGAAACAATGCCACTATTACTATTTTTGCTTCGCAACTGGATGCCTCCGTTTTCAGTCATAGCATTTTGACCAGCATACACAGTACCGGATGTAGCCTCTACGTTGGAAAATTCTGTGTAGGTTGTTTCTGTTGCTTTGAACATCGAAGCCTTCAGTACATCCGTGACTTCAGCCGCGAATGACAATGTGCATGCCATCAGTGCGGCGAAAAAGATAGATAATCTTTTCATAATTGATAAATTTAATTTGGTTAATTATTTTTTTATTTGTTTGTATCATTCATTGTTTGTGTTGAGTTGTGCCGGTTCGCCGGCAGGCGGGAGATAGTGAATATATCAACATATAATTATCCGTATAATTTACCATTAATTTCCTTCTATTAGATGTAATATCTAAGTCAAGCCACCTTTTTATCAATCAACACCTTACTGTTTGGTACCACCTGCGCCATCCATTGCTTGAACGGCTCTGCCTTTGGGGGAGGGGACAGATTGGATAAGGCGGAAGAGTTGCTCGGGGTCGGCGACATCGGTCAGTCGCATTTTGCCGTCAGCGGCTTGCATTTTCAAACCGTGACAATTTGTCACGGTTTCATTTCCTTCTGCTTTCAGGCGTTGCTTCAATTTACGCCAATAGGCTGTAGCGTCAGTGCTGTCCGTCAGCACTTGGATAACATCCACAATGGAGAAATACCATTTCTCCTGCTCTGAGTCCCATACGGTGCGGACTTTGCGGTCTTCGAAGAGTTGTATCTGCTGCTCGTGGCTCATAGCGTCTCTTATCATCGTCCGCAAAATTACGACTAATATCTGATACTTGCAAATAAAACATAAAAATTCACAGAAAAATAACATTTACCGAAACGGCAGACGAGGCTGTCTAACCAGTTAAAAAAGAATACCTGTCAAAAAAAGATTGCTCTTGACGACGCGAGCCGCGTCGTCTCCCACAAAAATAAGAGGCTGCCTATACTTGTTAGACAGCCTCCTCAGCCGAGAATACAAAAGGGTATTTACCCGGGAGATTGGTGCAAAACTGCCCGCGGACGAGGCGTCCGCATCCCCTGCGGGAGGGTGGCGGCAACTCCGGGGAAACACCTTATCTAGTACTTGATATTGTCAATCAGGCGCACGGGACCGCAATAGACCGTTACACAACCGATAGCGTGGTCGAAAGTGTCAGTAGGCTGCAAAGTGGACTGATCGACAATCGAATAGTATTCCACTTCCAGTCCGTCAATAGCATTGATGGTATCGATCACCTTCTGCTCCACTTCCTGTACGGACATCGTTTTCGCCCATTCGAGACTGGCGAACAATGTCCGGGAGATACCGAGTGCGGTCTGCTTCTCCTGCCCGCTCAACCGCTCGTTGCGGCTGCTCAACGCCAGTCCCGATGCCTCACGCACGATAGGGCAGCCGATAATCTTCAGATTGCCGAATGTACCCGCCATAGGCGAACGCTCCGCCATATGGTGGATGATAGCCAACTGCTGGTAGTCTTTCTCGCCGAAATACGCGCGGTCGGGCTCCACTAAATAGAACAGGCGGCTGACCACCTGCACGACACCGTTGAAATGTCCGGGACGCATCTTGCCCTCCATCACCCTGTCCAGTCCCGCAAAATCGAACTCGAAAGTGGTGTTCATCTCGTCTGCAGAGTACATCTCTTCGGGCGCAGGCGCAAAGATGAAATGCACCCCTATCTCGGAGAGCAGTTCGGCATCACGCCGGATATTGCGGGGATATTTCGCCAGGTCCTCTTTGTTGTTGAATTGTGTGGGATTGACAAACACGCTGACAAAGCACACGTCATTTTCGCTGACGGCACGGCGAACAAGCGATGCGTGCCCTTGGTGCAACGCACCCATAGTAGGCACAAGACCGATGGTTTTGCCCTGACGCTTACAAGCCTCCACCTGCTTGCGGAGTTCTTGTTTGGTAGTGATAATTTGCATATCGGATAGTAGTTTTTTATTCAAAAAAGCCCGCAAAGTTACAAAAAATTATGTATAAAAAAGAAAAAACACAATAAAATTGCGCAAATATCATTTTTTTTTTGTACCTTTGCAGTACGATACCATACATTAACCCAAAATTTTACGCTTATGAAAGAGCCGAACCGTATTCTGTTTATCTCCCAAGAGATATACCCCTATCTGGCAGAAGAGACCCCGATCCGTATGCTGAACCGCCAGTTGCCCGAGTTGTTCCAGGCCAACGGATACGAGACCCGCACCTTTATGCCCAAGTTCGGCGAGATCAATGAGCGCAGAAACCAGTTGCACGAGGTAATCCGCCTGTCGGGTATGAACCTCATCATCGAGGATACCGACCACCCGCTGCTGATCAAGGTAGCCAGTATCCAGTCGGCACGCATACAGATATACTTTATCGACAACGACGACCTGTTCCACCGCCGCAAGGGCGTGGCAGATGCCCATGGCGTGGAATACCCCGACAACGACGAGCGTTGTATCTTCTATGCCCGCGGGGTGATCGAGACAGTGAAGAAACTGCGCTGGACACCCAATATCATCCAGTGTTCGGGCTGGATGTCGGCGCTGGCTCCGCTGTACCTGAAGAAAGCATACGGCGACGAACCGTTCTTCAAGGACTCGAAAATAGTGCTGGCTATCAACGACGACGAATACAAGACGCCGTTTGGCACAAAGTTTGCTAAGAAACTGCTGATTGACGGTGTATCGCCCAACGATGTACGCAGTATTGCAGGTTTCCCCGTGGGCTATGAGGAACTGATGCGCTTGGCGGTGGACTATTCGGATGCAGTGGTATTCACCCGCCCGAATGTGAACCAACGGCTGATGAACTATGTCGAGACCAGCCGCAAGCCGATTATGCCCTACAAAGAAGATACACCCAATACGGCTTATTTGGACTTTTATAACAGTTTGCTTTGATTTATGACGAAACGTCTGTTTGGTATATTGTGTTGTTGCGGGTTGGCGTGCCTGCTCTCCGGCTGCAAAGGGGATATTGCCGATGCGGGTAGCGGCGTATTGGACGAGGGTGATGCTATCGTGGTGAAAGCCGATACTTTCTCGTTGAAATCGGGGATAATGGAATGTCAGCACATCATTTCTTCGCCGGACTCGTTCCTGCTGGGCGAGATAGAGACAAAGTACGGTATCCTGCGTGCAGACGTGCTGACCCAGTTGGCTTGCCCGGTAGGGTATCAGTACCCGGACAATGCAGTGATTGACTCCGTATGTCTGTTCTTCTACTACCGCTCGTGGGAGGGCGATGACTACTCCCCCATGTCGGTGAGTGTGTATGAGATAGACCGCAAAGAGTTGGAATATACCCCAGCCAAGCCGTACCATACCGACCTGGACATATCGGACTATTGCAGTTTGGAGGATTCCACCCTGCTGCTCTACAACGACCGTTTGGTGGTGGCAAAAGAGATGGTGGACTCGGTGTACAATTCTTCTACCGGCACCTACCTGTCTATGGTGCGCTGCCGACTGAAAGACGGTTTTATGCAACGCTTTGCCCAAATGCGCCAATACACCGACCAGGACGAGTTCAACCGCTTCTTCAAAGGGCTGTATATCACCTCTACGTTCGGCAGCAGTACCATCCTCAACCTGTCGGACATCAGTATGGGGGTCTATTACCATTTCTCGTATGAGAAACTGGGCAGAGATACCACGGTGAGCGACGTCAAGGGCTTTTATGCCAACTCCGAAGTGCGCCAACTCAACCGATTTGATTATCTCAACCGCAAAGAGGTGATCGAGGAATTGCAAAAGGACAGCAATATCTACAACTATATTGTCGCACCGGCAGGCTTGTACACGCGTATGAGTTTCCCGATGAAGCAGATGAAGGACGTTATCTCCGCCAATCTGGTCTATAACGGACAGCAGAAACGCGAGTATGTCAATCTGGCGGAACTGCGTGTGGAAGTGCTCAACGTATTCAGCGGATCATCATCCGAGATAACGCCCGCCGACTGGCTGCAGCCGGCTTCTTATATGCTGCTCATCAAGGAAAACAGTATGGAACGCTTTTTCCGCGAAAAAGAACTGCCGTCCGACACGGTAGCGATACTGGGTGCACTGACTTCGGGCGTGGACAGCGAGGGCAACACCATTTATTACTACACCTACGATATGTCCACGCTGCTCACCAAACAGTTGCGCCAGACGGAGAACCCCGACACGCTGCAGATGCTGCTCGTGCCAGTGAGCGTAGAGACATCGTCCGGCAGTTCGAGTTCCTCTACCATCACAGCCGTCAAACAGGCACAGACCCTCTCTGCCACCCAAGTGCGCAGTGCGCAAAACGCAGAAAAACCGATGACGATGAAAGTGGTCTATAGCGGGTTCTGATGATAGAATGATAAAATTTTCCATGGCTGTCTGACAAGCCATAAAGAAAGCCTATTCTTCAAAATAAAAGAGACTGCCTACACTTGTCAGGCAGCCTCTTTTTTATGCACAAACATCCTATCCTCCTTATATCCACCTTTCTATATATAAGAAACACTCCTGCACCCCGCTATGTATGTTAATTGTTAATTCTTAATTCTTAATTGCATTTGCGTAGTCCAAAAAGAAATCGTATCTTTGCACTATAAATTGAATAACAGATATAAACAACAGATATAAAACACTATGAATGATTTTCTCAAATTTGCCACTTCGCAGGGACTGAATTCCATGCATGTAGAGAACGTAATGAGCCAAAGTGCTGTCCGCGCAGAAGCATATATATCCCCGTCGATTCTTGAGGAACGACAGTTGAACGTAACCCAGATGGACGTTTTCTCGCGTCTGATGATGGACCGTATCATCTTCCTCGGAACGGAGGTGAACGACTATACCGCCAATGTGATACAAGCCCAGTTGCTGTATCTGGACTCGGTGGATTCGGAGCGCGATATACATATCTACCTCAACACCCCGGGCGGGTCGGTCTATGCTGGACTGGGTATCTACGACACGATGCAGTTCGTTGCCAGCAAGGTGGCTACTATCTGTACGGGTATGGCAGCATCAATGGGTGCCGTACTGCTCGTAGCAGGCGAGAAGGGTATGCGTGCCGCCCTGCCCCACTCGCGTGTGATGATTCACCAGCCGCTCGGCGGTATCCAGGGGCAGGCTTCGGACATCGAAATCACCGCCAAAGAGATACTCAAACTGAAAGAAGAACTCTATCAGATCATCTCCGACCACTCGGGACAGACGATAGCCAAGATTCGCCGAGACGCTGACCGCGACTACTGGATGACCGCCCAAGAGGCACTCGACTATGGTATGATCGACACAATCCACACCCGCAAAGGTGCCAAAACGGAGGCGAAATAAGCAGAAATGGCAAAGAAAACAACGAAAGATGTCTGCAGTTTCTGCGGACGCGAAATGCACAATATGTTCCGCGGCGAGGACGGGAGTCTGATCTGCCCGGATTGTATCGAAGCAGGACACAAACTGATTATGCAGATGGGTATTGCACCGCAGTCTTCGGCACCCATCGATGGACTGGATCTGGCACAGTTGCCCAAACCCGCAGAGATAAAAGCGTTTCTTGACGAATACGTTATCGGGCAGGACGAGGCGAAGAAATACCTCTCCGTGGCGGTTTACAACCACTACAAACGTATCCTCCAGCCCCGCGAGGACAACGGTGTGGAGATAGAGAAAAGCAACATACTGCTGGTCGGCTCGACGGGTACGGGAAAGACCCTGCTCGCCCGCACGATTGCCAAACTGCTGAAAGTGCCGTTTGCCATTGTCGATGCCACCGCGCTGACCGAAGCGGGTTACGTGGGGGAAGATGTGGAATCGCTCTTAGTGCGCCTGCTGCAGGACGCCGACTACGACCTGAAGAAAGCCGAGCGGGGTATCGTCTTTATCGATGAAATCGACAAGATTGCCCGCAAGAGCGAGAACCCGAGTATCACGCGCGATGTGTCGGGCGAGGGAGTACAACAAGGATTGCTCAAACTGCTGGAAGGCTCTGTGGTAAATGTACCGCCCCAAGGCGGGCGAAAGCACCCCGAGCAGGAGTTTATCCACGTGGACACGCGCAATATCCTCTTTATCTGCGGCGGCGCATTCGACGGCATCGAGCGGAAGATTGCACAGCGTATGAACACGCAGGTGGTCGGCTTTGACGCACAGCAGAAAGCCCGCGCCATTGACAAGAACGACCTCTTGCAGTACATTGCCCCGCAAGACCTCAAGTCATTCGGACTGATACCCGAGATTATCGGTCGTCTGCCTATCCTGACCTATCTCAAGCCGTTGGACAAGACCGCCCTGCGCAATATCCTCACCGAACCGAAGAATGCGCTCACCAAGCAGTATCAGAAACTGCTGGCAATGGACGGCGTACAACTGACTTTCGCACCCGATATGCTGGATTATATTGTGGACAAGGCACTCGAATACCGCCTCGGCGCACGCGGTCTGCGCGGACTGATGGAGACCGTGATGATGGACGTGATGTACGACCTGCCCTCGCAGCAGAAAGGCAAAAAGAGCAAAAGCACCTTTGAGGTTACGCGCGACTATGCCAAGGAACGTATCGAGCGTGCCGACCTATACCGCCTGCAAAATGCACTCTGATACAAAAGGATAGAATAATAGAATGATCGAAAAGTGTGAGGCAACGGGTTCTCACACTTTTTGTATGTTCATTCATAATTCTTCATTCATAATTCTTCATTCATAATTCGTAATTATATATGATGCGAATACTTTTTGTTTGCCACGGAAATATCTGCCGCAGTGTGATGGCGGAAATGATTATGCGGCACCTTGCCGACGAAGCAGGCGTGTCGCACCTGCTGGAGATTGACTCCTGCGCCACCTCCACCGAGGAGATCGGCAACGGTATCTATCCCCCTGCCCGCCGCTGCCTGCAAGCCTATGGCATACCGGTTCTCCCCCATTCCGCCCGGCAGATCACCCGCAATGATTACGACCGGTTCGACCTCATTCTCTGTATGGAAGATCACAATATCCGCAACCTGCGGCGCGTATTGGGTAATGATTTGCTCAACCAAGATGCCACCCTGCCGCAACCGAAGATACGACGCTTGCTCAACCGCGATGTAGCCGACCCGTGGTACACGGGTGATTTCGAGACCGCCTATCAGGACATCTATGAGGGGTGCAAGGGGCTGTTGGAGCAACTGCAAAGCGACCGGTAGAAATGTTGTATTTTTCCAAGACAGGCAGTGCCGATCTATATCTATCCTAAGCGTATCCTAAGCGCATCCTATAACAAAACCGACTACAGGCAAAACAGAACATTATCCGATATACAAAAGGTCGCTCAACACTATGTCGGGCGACCTTTTGTATTATAATGTATTTACAGTATCAGCGCAGGTAGTTTTCCCACTTGGTATTGCGCATATCGCCGCTCTTGAGGAACTCCTCGTGCATAGCCAGCGCGCAACTAAGCGTATGCGGCGTGTGTGCCGTCTTTGACATAGCGAGATACTCGTTGAGCATCGGACGATATTGCGGGTCAACGCAGTTGTCGATTATCTCATGCGCACGCTGGATAGGGCTCTTGCCGCGCAAGTCGGCGATGCCGTGCTCCGTGATAATCACTTTCACACTGTGCTCGCTGTGGTCGAGGTGGCTCACCATCGGCACAAAAGCCGAGATACAACCGCCCTTGGCGGTCGAAGGCGTGGTGTAGATACTGATATAGGCATTGCGGGTGAAGTCGCCGCTGCCGCCGATACCGTTCATCATCTTCGTACCGCATACGTGCGTCGAGTTGATATTGCCGTAGATGTCAGCCTCCAATGCCGTATTGATAGTAATCAAGCCCAAACGGCGTGCCACTTCGGGGTTGTTGCTAATCTCCTGCGGACGAAGCACAATCTTGTCGCGGAAGAAATCAATATGGTCGATGATGTCCTGCAACTTGTCCGCACCGATGGTCAGCGAGCAACCGCTGGCGAACTTCACGCGTCCCTCTTTCATCAACCCTACCACCGAGTCCTGAATCACCTCGGTGTACATCTCAAACGGCGGGATATGCTTGTTCTCGCCCAGTGCACCGAGTACGGCGTTGGCGATGTTGCCCACGCCCGACTGGATAGGCAGGAACGACGACGGGATACGCCCTGCTTTCATCTCCTGCTCGAGGAACAGAGCCACGTTGGCACCGATCTTCTCCGTGGTCTCGTCCAATGGCGAGAACTTGCCCACCTCGTTGGGGCGGTTGGTCTTCACCACGGCCACAATCTTCTTCGGGTCCACCTTGATATGGTCCGTACCGATGCGGTCCGACGGTTTGTAAACGGGTATCTCGCGGCGTTGGGGCGGGTCGAGCGGCTCATACAGATCGTGCAGACCGCGCATCGTAGCAGGCATTGCCTCGTTGAGTTCAACGATTATCTTCGGTGCCAACTCGCAGAACGTCAGCATATTGCCCACACCGGCTGTCGGTACGATCACACCCTCTTCGTCCACGTAGCACGCCTCGATAATAGCGAAGTCCGGACGCTTCATAAAGCCGTAGCGCAGGTCTTGTGCCAGTTCGCTCAGGTGCATATCGAAATAGTGTGCGCCCTGTGCGTTCAACTCGGCACGCAGGTCTTTGTTGCCCTGATAGGGCGTGCGGAAATCGATAGCGTGTGCGCGGGCTAATGCGCCGTCGCAACTGTCGCCTGTGGAGGCACCGGTATAGACACCTATTTTATAGGGTTTGCCATCGGCGTGCAGAGCCTCGGCGCGGTGTGCAATAGCGGTCGGAACATCTTTCGGTGCGCCTGCGGGCGTAAATCCGCCCATACCTACTACCGCACCGTTCGGAATAAGAAGTGCAGCCTCTTCGGCTGACATAAATGGAAGTGCCATGATATCGTATTTTTAAGCAATTATCTGTATGTTCAAAATAGAGACTTATGCGTTTCTCAAAACGCTTGCAAAGATACGCTTTTTTTTTGATATACGCAAAGCCCGCTCATTCTCCGCCTGCGTCCGCAGAAAACTGCTTTATCACCCTGTCAAAATCGGACTCAAACAAAACTATTTAGTGTTGGATCTTGAAATAATCCAACAAAGCAATATAGTTGTCTTGGGCTGTGAGACACGTATCACGCAGGAAACCGTTGGTTTGCCCCCAATTTTGCAAACCGCGATAATAGAATAGGCGCAAGTCCTCAGTAATAACAAACGGCACAATGCCCGTTTGCAGACATTGCCAGAACATCAACAGCCGTCCCACACGCCCGTTCCCGTCCTGAAAAGGATGAATCCGCTCGAATTGAACGTGAAAGTCCAGTATATCATCCAACTCGGGGCACACAATCGCATTAAATTGCTTGAGCAGTTCTTGCATCTGCGGGGACACCTCTGCGGGATCGGTTGTTTCTTCACCTCCGACCTCATTGGGCAAACGCTTGTATTCACCCACGGCAAACCATGCTTTGCGACTGTCGGATGTACCGGTTTTCAGAATCGAATGCAGTTGCTTGATATGCGTCTCCGAAAGCGGTTCTGTGGCGTGGTCTATCATATAATCAATACACCGGAAATGGTTTACCGTCTCGATAATATCATCCACACGTGTACACTCACCGGTGATTCCCAACGTATTGGTTTCGAATATATAGCGAGTCTGCTCTTTGGTCAACCTGCTGCCCTCGATATGATTGGAATTGTAGGTAAAATCAATCTGCGTGCGGTGGTAGATACTGCCGCGCAGTTGCATCTCTTTTTGCTCACGTAGAGCGGAAAGCAAACCATTCTCCATCATCACTCCTTTTTGAAATAATGCTCGTAGTTGTGCAGAAAACGCTCCACAGCCTTGGGGAGTGCGCCGTAGTACTCGCCGCCAGAGGCGTTGGCATGCCCGCCGCCGTTGAAAATCTCGTTGGCAAAGACATTCACGGGTCTGTCACCCTGTGAACGGAGCGAAATCTTGACTTTCGTTTTCTCCCCCCCGTGCTGTTCCCGTTCCGCCGCCGTGGTTTTGTCCTCGCGCATAAAGCACGAATAATAGATGTTGCCTATCTGCAAAGGCAGATTCACAATGCCTTCCGCATCGCCCGACTGAAAATTGAAGCGGTACAACTCCTTGCGGCTCAGATAGATAAGTGCCGTATGATACTCCGGATAGATACGCATTTTCTGATACAGGCAGTAGCCCATCAGCCGCATACGGTCAACGCTGTAGTTGTTGAACACATTATTATATACCGCGTCCTTGTTCACCCCGAGCGACACCATCTGCCCGACTATCTCATACATCTCAGGGTGGTTGGAGTTGAACGAAAAATTGCCCGTATCGGTCATCATACCCGTATAGAGACAAGTGGCGGCATCCACATTCAGTTGCTCTATCGGAAAGGCACATTCGCCCGCATTCATCGACTGATAGATAAACCTGTACACCAGTTCCGACGCCGATGCACTGTCAGGATACGACATCGCCACATCTACAAAATCGGCCGGGTGCAAATGATGGTCGATCATTATCTTCGGGCAGGTAAGTGATACCAACTTGTCACCAAGCGAACCGATGCGCTTCGGCTCGTTGAAATCGGAGCAAATGACAAGTTCCGCATTTTCCAGACAGGTATCCGCTTCCGCTTTCTGCGCATCATAAAGCAGCACTTCTTTCGCCCCCGGCATCCATCTGAGAAACGAAGGAAAAGCATTCGGCACAATCACACATACTTCCGTTTTGCCGATTTGCTCCAAGTAATGGCGCATACCCAGACTGCTGCCCATCGCATCACCGTCGGGCGACAGGTGGGTCAGGATAACGATACGGTTGGCATGGTTTATCAGCGTATGTGCTTGTGTAATCTGCTCGGCGGTCAGTTTGGAGTGTAACATATTCGGTCTTGTATTTTTCGGCAAAGATACGCTTTTTTTTGTGTAATACAAAATAAATTCGTAACTTTGCACGCTTGATATAGTATGCCGTAGCAGGCGAAAGAATATAATAAGTACATCTATCGATATGAAAAAGACTATTTTTGCAGTGGCAGCGTTGATGGCGGCAATCACCGTCAATGCGGAAGACCAAGTGCTGATGACCATCGACGGCAAACCCGTAATGGCATCGGAGTTTATGTACATCTACGAGAAAAACAACCGGGAAGCAACACTCGACCCCAAGACTATGGACGAGTATTTGGATCTGTTCGTCAATTTCAAACTGAAGGTAGCGGAAGCCGAGGCGCAGGGTATCGACACCACAGCGGCTTTCAAAAAGGAATTAGCCGGCTATCGCGCACAAGCAACGCCCAAGTATATGCAGGACAACGAGGCGTTGGACAGCCTTGTCCGCCTCAGTTACGACCATATCTCGCGAGACCGTCGTGCCGCCCATATCGCTATCCAATGCCCCGCCGGCGCAGAAGAAACACAGGTAGAGGAAGCATTGGCAAAAATCAACGATGCACGTCTGCGTGTTACCACCGGCAAGGCTATCAAGAAAGGCCGCCGTATGGTACTGCAGAAACCCGAAGACTTCAGCGAAGTGGCACGCGAAGTATCAACCGACCCCAGCGTACAGGAAACCGGCGGAGAACTCGGTTGGATCACTCCCTTCCGCTATGTCTATTCGTTGGAAGAAGTAGTGTACAACACCCCTGTTGGCGAAGTGAGCGAGGTATTCCGCAGCCCATACGGTTTCCATATCGTCCTCGTTGAGGAGGAGCGACCGCACGAGGAAGTACACGCTTCGCATATTATGAAGATGGTGCCGCGCGGCAACGACTCAATCCGCTCCGTGATGAAGGGCATCATCGACTCTATCGCCCAAGTGGTGAATACCGGTAATTTTGCCGAACAGGCACGTACACTGTCAGACGACAAAGGTTCGGCTATGCGCGGCGGCGACCTCGGCTGGTTCGGAAAAGGTATGATGGTCAAACCTTTCGAGGACACGGCTTTCGGCATGGAACCCGGTACTATAAGCAATCCTTTCCTGAGCGATTTCGGCTGGCATATCATCTACCTGCAGGGCCGCCGCGGCGTGCAACCATTGGACAGTATGTACCAGCAGATCCTTACGCAAGTGAAACGCGACGAGCGTGCCAAAGAGGCGGACAAATCGTTTATCCGAAAGACCCGTGCCGAGTACCAACTCGCTGACAGCCTGACCGATGCCGAGGTGCGTGCATACGCCGATGCTCATCTTGAGGACAAGTATGACGACCTGCGCCACCTTGTACAGGAGTACCACGACGGTATTCTACTCTTCGAGGTATCGCTCCGCGAGGTGTGGGACAAAGCAGGCAAAGACACCGTCGGCTTGACCAATTTCTTCAACACCCACAAGAAAGACTATACTTGGGAAGCACCCCGTTACAAAGGGTTTGTGGTCTATTGCAAAGACAAAAACACGATGAAAGCGGCGAAATCTATCATCAAAAACTCCGACAAAGACTCGGTGGAGAGTTATCTCAACCATCGCCTGAATCTCGACAGTGTAACGTATATCAAGTTCAACCATGGTCTGTGGGAGCAAGGGCAGAACCCCGCAGTGGACAAATACGGTTTCAAAGACAAAAAGGCAGAATATACCCCCTCGGAGGAGTTCCCGTACGTATTCTGCGTAGGCAAAGTGCTGAAAGCCCCAGAGGAATATACCGATGAGCGCGGCAAAGTTACCACCGACTACCAGGACTATCTCGAACAAGAATGGCTCAAAGCCCTCAAGGCAAAATACAAGGTGGTCATCAACGAGGACGTCTTCAACCAACTGAAGAAATAACGTCTGTCGGCATCCTTCAAAAAATGTACGATTATTAAGATTCATTGCGCATTATGTATGATGCATTGTGCATTGAAAAGTAAGGCGGATGTCGGGTGGATGTCGGGTGGATAGGCTTGGGATAAAAATGTACGATTATTAAGAATGAAGCGTTTCGGTTGGCTCATAGCAATCCTGGGAATTGTACTGCTCAATGTGGCAGTACATTTCTGCGTGGTGCGCCGGGATATGACCGACGACCACCGCTACAGCCTCAGCCAACCCACCAAGCAACTGCTCTCGGCACTGGAGCAACCGCTTGAGGTGACGCTCTATCTCACGGGGGATCTCAACTCGGGTTTCCGACGCCTGAAAACCGCTACCGAGGAACTGGTGGAGGAACTTGGCGTCTATGCCCGAGTGGATTGCCGTACATTCGATGCCGAAACGGAGAAAATACCCCCGCAACTCAACCCTATCATTATCCACGAGCGACAAAAAGACGGCAAGACCGCACAGACTACCGTCTATCCGTACGCAGGCATACGTTACGGCAATCGCAGCACAGTCGTGTCGTTTCTGCAAAACAACCGCGGAATGTCGGGCGAGGAAAATCTGAATATCAGTATCGAAAACCTCGAATACGCTTTCGCCGAGGCTATCCACGGGCTGTTGCAAAACGAGGTTCCGCGCGTGGCATTCATCGAGGGACACGGCGAACTGCCCGAAGAAAACGTATTCGACATCAGTACATCGCTCAGCCGATATTTCCGGATAGATCGCGGTGTATTGGGAGATGATCCGCATATTCTCGACCCTTACAAAGTGGTCATCATCGCCGACCCGCAAGGCAGTTTCTCCGATGCCGACAAGTATATCCTCGACCAATACCTTATGCACGGCGGACGTATCCTGTGGGTACTCAACGGAGTGCGCTTCTCTAATCAGGTGCTTGCCGACGAGGGCTTTACGCCCGTACTGCCGTTGGACCTCAACCTAACGGATATGCTTTTCCGCTACGGCGTCCGTATCAATCCCGCATTGGTGCAAGACGTGCAGTGTCTGCCCATACCGGTAAACGTATCGTCCGACCCGCAGAACCCCAACCTGCAACCTATGCCGTGGTACTATGCGCCGCTGTTGCTTACCTCACAGGTGTCGCCCATCACGCGCAATGTGGCACAGGTCAGTTGCACCTTTGCCTCGCCTATAGACATTGTCGGCGGAGAAGACGGCATACGCAAAGACGTTTTGTTGGCAACCTCCTCCGCCAGCCGGCTTATCGCCACGCCTGCCGAAGTGGATCTGACGGACATCAACCCCGATATGCAGACTTTCAAGTACCAATTCATCCCCGTGGCGTTTGCTTTGGAAGGCGAATTCGAGTCGGTCTTTGCACACCGTATGGTACCGGAAGGCATACAGACCGCCGAGGCAATGCTCGCCAAAAGTGTGCCGACCCGTCAGGTGGTAGTCGCTTCGGGCAGTATCATCCGCAACGAGGTCCAACAGGGGAAGGCACTGCCTGTCGGCTACGACCGCTATTCGGGTATGCAGTTCGGCAACCGTGATTTCCTTACCAATGCGGTGCTGTATCTCGCCGATGACGAAGGACTGATTGCCCTGCGCGAGAAAACGGTCGCTCTGCGCCTGCTCAACGACAAACGTGCGCACGATGAGCGCACCAAAATACAGATTATCAGTATCGTAACACCTATTCTGCTCTTGGCATTGGTGGGGATTGCGTCCCTGCTTGTGCGCCGTAGAAAATACGCACGATAATATGAAGAATGCTCTTATATATATAGCCGTTGGAATCTGTCTGCTATGCTATGCCTGCACAGCCCCACAGTCGCAATCGAAATCGAGAACTGATTACCTTGCGTGTGCCACTGCCATTGCCCGATCGGAGATAACGCACAATCCCGAACTATGGATGGCGGATTTCTTGACCAAGCCAAAATGGGACTACACCCAAGGGCTGATTGCCAAGGCTATGCTCGAGACCTACTTGGCAACGGGCGATAGTGCATATCTCCGTTACGTACAGGCGTTTGCAGATTTCTTCATTCAGGAGAACGGCAGCATACAGACTTATAAATTAGAAACCTACAACCTCGACCGCGTCAATGGCGGGAATTTTATATTCCTACTTGATTCAATAGACCCGCAGCCGAGATACGAAGCCGCCATACGCCTCCTACGCTCACAGTTGCTCACACAGCCACGCACCCGAGAGGGAGGATTCTGGCACAAACAGATTTACCCCTCACAGATGTGGCTTGACGGGCTCTATATGGCAGAACCATTCTACGCCCATTACGCCATATGGGCTGGCGAGGATAGTATTTTTGATGATGTAGTGCGTCAATTCCGTATAGTGGACAAACACACCATTAATCCCGCCACAGGACTCAACTATCATGGTTGGGACGAGAGCCGTGCGCAAGCATGGGCGGATAGTCTCACGGGTTGCAGCCCGCATACGTGGGGACGCGCTGAAGGCTGGTATGCAATGGCGATATGCGATGTGTTGGACTATCTGCCTGCCGAGCACGATGGACGTACCGACCTGATCAATATACTTCGCCGTGTGTGTGCCGCCCTGCTAACCTATCAAGATCCACATACCAAGATGTGGTATCAAGTACCCGATATGCCCGATGCAGAAGGCAATTACACAGAATCCACATGCTCGGCAATGTTCTGCTATGCTATGGCAAAAGGCGCACGTATGGGCTACCTGCCAAAGGAATACCTGACCATCGCCCGAGAAGCATTTGACGGACTTTGGAATAGCGCAGTGATACAAAATGAGGACGGCACACTCAGTCTGACACGCTGCTGCGCCGTAGCCGGATTAGGTGGCAATCCCTATCGCAGCGGAACTTACGACTACTATATTCATGAGCGTGTGCGCAATGATGACCCGAAAGGTATCGGACCGCTCATCCTTGCAGCCTTGGAACTCAACAAATCAAAGGACATTATCTGCCCGACTATAAAACCCTAAAACCGATAACTCACAATGAAAAAAGGACTCATTATATTCGCTCTCTTGCTTGCGCAATGGTGCATCGCCACAGCGCAGGAGTTGCTCCCCTACCCCATAGACACTATCCATGGGCAGGCTGTCTATCGCTACGAAGTGGAGAAAAGTATCGGTCTCTACCGTATCAGCGTCAATTTCAGCGTCAGTCAGGAGGATATTATCCGTTGGAACCCTGAACTGAAAGAGCGCGGTCTGCACTACGGCGAGACACTCTATATACCCGTAGCGGGAAAGACCGTACCCATAGTGAAACACTCGTCAGAACCCGCCATACCGGTAACGCTGCCTGCCAAAGAGAATAAGCCTGTATTGGTATTGGAAGAAATACACGAAGACACCATACCTGCCAACTCCATACCTGCCGACACCGTGTCGCTGCAAACCGTGTCGCTGCAAACCGATTCGTCGGCTATACATATTGCCTTGATGCTGCCGTTCCAAGCACGCAATACCAAGCGCGACAGGACTATGGATCGCTTTGTTGATTTCTATGAAGGCGTATTGCTGGCTGTACGCGAAATGCAAAACGATAGTACCCGTTTTATAATAGATGTGTACGACACCGAGAAATCGGACTCGCGTGTGCGCCAACTGATAGACAGCGGTCGTTTGGAGGGCGTGGATGCCGTACTCGGTTTGGCATATCCTATGCAACTGATGCAGGTCGGCGAATGGGCTAAAAAGAAACACGTGCCTGTCCTCGCCCCGTTTGTGGATCATATCGAGGGAATAGAGACCAACCCGTATATACTCCAGTTCAATCCCTCGCGCCAACAGGAAGCACAAGCCATGGCAAAATGGCTTGAGCAGCACAAAGAGAAAGTAAATTGTGTCCTGATTGATGCCAAAGACGCGGATATTCCGCAAAGCATCCGCCTGTTGCGCAAAGAGATCATGGCACATGATATTCCCTACACTACCACCTCTATACGCGATATACTCAACGATTCGTTGGCTACTGCATTACGCCCGGATGTAGAGAATATACTCATCTTCAATACCGAGAAATACAGCAATATCCAAGTGCTGATGCCCCGTGTGCAAAAAGCCGCAGGCAACCGGCAGATAACCCTCTACAGCAAGTACTCGTGGAGCAAAGAGAATATCCCGCTGCCGCAGATATACACCTCTATCTTCAAGCAAACCATATCTGATAATGCCCTGTACGAGGAGGACTATCAACGCTATTTCGGACACGAACACGCTACAGATACACCGCGGTTCGACTTGCTCGGCTATGACCTGATGAAAGAACTGTTTGCTTACCTGCAAGGTACGGAGTATCACGGCCTGCAGTCAGATATTCACTTTGAGCATATAACCGACGGAGGCGGATTAGTCAATACACACATTGAGATACAACGTATCAACCCTTGAGAACGGCAGCAAGATATATTGCCCTGTTGAGTGCAATGCTTTGCCTATTGGCAATGACCGCACTTGCCCAACCGCGCCTGCGCGTACCTGAGATGTATGTGGGGTTACACGGCGGCGTGATAGCGTCCACGGTGCAGTTCTCGCCTACGGTGGCAAATATGTCCCCTGTTACAGGAGCGGTAGTACTCGGCGGAAACGGGGGACTGGTATTCCGCTACAGCGCACAGAAATGCTGCGCCGTACAGGTGGAACTCAACTATATGCAACGCGGGTGGCGCGAAGCCAACACCGATGGTGCATACACACGTGCACTACATTATATAGAACTGCCATTCCTGATGCATATCTATTTCGGCAGTCAGTCATTCCGCGGGTTTGTCAATCTCGGCCCGCAAATAGGCTACTGCGTCTATGATGATATGGGGAGCGGTGTACGCCAAACAGAGTCCGTCCATCAGTACGCCCCGCCGGACAAGTCATTCGACTGGGGGGTAGCAGGCGGATTGGGAATATACTACCGCTCGAAGAAAGCGGGACTGTACCAGATAGAAGCACGGTTCAACTACAGCCTCGGCACAATCTTTGCAAGTTCTGCCACAGACTATTTCTCACAGTCGAACTCGATGAACCTGAGTATCAATCTGGCATGGCTATGGGAGATACATCCCCGCAAAAAACAGCAGTTACCCGGCGGGTGGATACCATTGAAAGCGGAGAAATAGCAGAGAGATATAGGATACAACAACTACTAAAACTACAATACAATGAAAACTAACTACGAGATTCGTTATGCAGCAAATCCTGTTGATGCGAAAAGTTACGACACAGAGCGTTTGCGCAAGGACTTTCTGATTGAGCGTGTATTTGCCCCCAACGAGGTGAATATGGTTTATTCGATGTACGACCGTATGGTGGTAGGCGGTGCAATGCCCGTGGGTGAGGTACTGCCATTGGAGGCGATAGACCCGCTGAAAGCCCCCTATTTTCTGACCCGCCGCGAGATGGGTATCTACAATGTGGGACAAGGGAAAGGCTTGGTACATGTGGGCGACAAGACGTTTGAACTCGGGTACAAAGAGGCGTTGTATCTCGGGCGCGGTGACCGCCAAGTATCGTTTGAGTCGGCAGACAGCAATAGCCCTGCACTCTTCTATTTTCTTTCTGCTACCGCACATGCCACCTATCCCGATAAAAAGGTTACAAAGGCGGATGCCGTAGTGGCACATATGGGGAGTCTTGAGATGTCCAACGAGCGTGATATTAACAAGATGATTGTCAATCAGGTGCTGCCGACCTGCCAACTGCAGATGGGTATGACCGAACTGGCACCGGGCAGCGTATGGAACACAATGCCGGCACATGTTCACAACCGCCGTATGGAAGCATATTTCTATTTCGAACTGCCGGAAGACCAGGCTATCTGCCACTTTATGGGTGAAGTGAACGAGACCCGCCATATATGGATGCGAGGCAACCAAGCCGTTCTCTCGCCCGAATGGTCGATTCATAGTGCCGCCGCCACACACAACTATACATTTATCTGGGGTATGGCAGGCGAGAACCTCGATTACGGAGACCAGGATTTCAGCAAAATAACCGACTTGAAATAACATTTAACCTATAGCACAAAGATGTGCTATCCTATAACCAAGATATAACTAACCACAAACAAAATCATACAACAATGAACAATCTATTTTCTCTCGAAGGCAAGAACGCCTGGATTACGGGTGCATCTTACGGTATTGGTTTCAACATCGCCAAAGCGTTTGTTGAGGCAGGTATTAAAAATATCATCTTCAATGACATCAACGAGGCGGCTCTTGAGCGCGGACTGAAGAACTATGCCGATGCGGGTATCACCAATGTCAAAGGCTATGTGTGCGATGTAACGAAAGAAGACGATGTAAAAGCCCTGGTAGAACAAATCCACAAAGAGGTAGGGCAGATTGATATTCTCGTAAACAACGCGGGTATCATCAAGCGTATTCCGATGCACGAGATGAAGCGTGCCGACTTCCAGCAGGTGATTGACGTGGATTTGGTAGCACCATTTATTGTCAGTTCGGCCGTATTGCCCGAGATGATGGAGCGCCGCGAGGGCAAGATTATCAATATCTGCTCTATGATGTCGGAACTGGGGCGCGAGACGGTCAGTGCATACGCCGCAGCCAAGGGCGGACTGAAGATGCTGACCCGCAACATCTGCTCCGAATACGGATCATACAATATCCAGTGCAATGGTATCGGTCCGGGCTACATTGCTACTCCGCAAACGGCTCCGCTGCGTGAGAGACAACCCGATGGCAGCCGTCATCCGTTTGACAAATTTATCTGCGCCAAGACCCCTGCCGGTCGCTGGTTGGAGCCGAGCGAGTTGGGCGGTCCGGCAGTATTCCTGGCTTCGCACGCTTCGGACGCCGTAAACGGGCATATCCTCTATGTGGACGGCGGTATCCTTGCCTACATCGGCAAACAGCCGGAATAAGGGATAATTATGAATGAAGAATTAAGAATTAGGAATTATATGGGGAAATACCTCTATTTTATGGCTTGTCTGTTTGTGTTGGCTGCTTGTCAGCCGACGCAGCAGACGCGTGTCTATGGGCGTTATGTGCCGGAGCGCAAGGACGATTTTGCCTGGGAGAACGAGTATGCCGCATTCCGTATGTACGGACCGGCTCTGCTGCCGGAGAACCCTTCTAACGGGGTGGATCTGTGGCTCAAAGCAACACCGGAATTGGTGGTGGACAGTTTTTACTATCGGGAACACGTTCTCGGTTTGCCATACCATATCAACTACGGGAAAGGACTTGATTGCTACAAGGTGGCACATACCGTAGGCTGTGGTGGTCTTGCTGTCGTAGCGGACAGCACGCTCTATGTAGGAGGCCCGTATTCTTCGTGGGAGATCTTGGAGCAGACGCCTGACAAGTTCGTTTTCAAACTGACGTATGACAGTCTGTTGGTTTGCGACCAGATTATGGACGGCACTATTACTGTCACCGCCGAGGCGGGGAGACTGCTCAACCGTGCCGATGTGGTAGTGAATTGCCGTACCAAGATACGCTTGCCGCAACTCTACGTGGGCGGTGGTATCTACCTGCACGACACGATAGACCACGTGATGCAATGTGCGAAATGCGGGGCGGTGGCTTATGCTGAAGACGCGTTGTCGGACAAACAGGCTGCGCAGATGAACTACGACTACAACGGTTCGACATCGCAGGGACGTGATTATGTAGCGGTTATCACCCCGGGTGCTACCCGTCAGGAGATATTGGACGGCAGTCTGCTCTCACTGCGCGAGTACCACGTAGGCGACACACTGACCTACTATTTCGGCGCATGCTGGAGCGAGTGGTCGGACGGCGAAAAGAGTATGCCTACCGACGAGAGTTGGTTTGAGGCGGTTCGCGCTTTTGCAAAAACACTGCAATAATAAAAACACATAAATAAAACAGCAGTATAAAGACAGCGTATCCACAGGGTATCCACCTGACATCCACCTGACTTTTCCATACAGATGATACGGTGTGTTTTGTTTATGTTTGTTATAAAATAAACATATAATTATCCACGAATTAACCATATAATTTTCGAGGTTGGTAAAACGGAATTAATGGATAATTGATTGGAAATTATATGTTTGATTAACGTTCTATAGATTAATGACGTATTTAGTACTGCGTTTTTCGACGCTCGGCAATGTGGCAATGACGGTGCCCGTCATAGCATCAGTAAGCGCCCTGCACCCCGATGACGAGTTTATCGTGGTAGCGAAAAAACGCTTGAGTGCTATGTACTACGGGTTGCCCAACGTGCGTTTTCACGAGGCGGATCTGACCTCTTTCGGGGGTCTGTCGCGTCTCTATCGCGACTTGAGGCAGTACAGGATAGATGCGGTGATTGACCTGCAGAAAGTGCCGCGCACATGGTTTCTACGGGTGTTTTTCCGCCTGCACGGAAGCCGTACCTATAGTGTGGACTACGGGCGGTGGAAAAAGTTTCTCATCACAGTGTGCGGTTTGCGCCTGTCGCAGCCGCTACCTACCGAGTTTGAACGGTACAAAGCCGCTTTCCGCAAAGCGGGATTAGAGAGCGACGACCGTTTTACCGCATTGTCGGTAAACGAACCCGCCCGCCAAGCGGTGAAGGAGCAGTTCGGCGAGAAATGCGGCAAATGGATCGGCATTGCCCCTTTTGCCAAATCGAAATCGAATATGCTGCCATACAGGATAACCAAAGAGGTGATAGCCCGCCTGTCGGAGGATTCCGATACACGGCTGTTCCTGTTCGGAGCGGGACAGATAGAGTGCGAAATGCTCCGCCAGTGGGCTAGCGTTTTCCCACGCACGACGAGTGTCGCCGGTCGGTTGCCGCTTGAGCAAGAGTTGGAACTGATGCGCCGTCTGGATTGTATGGTCTGTATGGACTCCGCCAACCAGCACCTCAGTTCGTTGGTCGGACTACGCGCCGTGAGTGTATGGTGTGGCACCCATCCGAAATTGGGTTTTACCGGGTGGAAACAGGATAGAAAAGACATTGTACAACTCGACCATTTAGCCTGCCGCCCGTGTACGTGCCACGGCACCAACTGTTGCCGCTACCATAATTTTGCGTGCAGAGACATCAATGCAGAACAAATTATAAAACGAATATATGAGTAAAATTATTTCATTGGCAAACCAGAAAGGTGGTGTAGGAAAGACCACGACGTCGATCAACCTTGCCGCCGCCTTGGCACAGCAGAACAAGAAAGTGCTTCTCGTGGACGCTGACCCGCAGGCTAATGCCTCGTCGGGTCTCGGCATTGAGATACGCGACCTCGAGAATACGATTTACGAGTGCCTAATCAACGGAATAGACCCACATACGGCTGCTGTTCAGACATCGGTAGAGAATCTCTATTTGATACCGAGCCATATCGATCTGGTAGGCGCAGAGATAGAGATGCTCAACATAGACAACCGCGAGACGTTGCTCAAGAATATATTGTCGCAGGTGCGCTCGGAATACGATTATATTCTGATAGACTGCTCTCCGTCGTTGGGGTTGATCACCGTCAATGCTCTGACCGCCAGCGACAGCGTGATCATCCCTGTACAGTGCGAGTTTTTCGCCCTTGAGGGTATTGCCAAACTGCTCAACACGATCAAGATCATCAAGTCGAAACTCAATCCGTCGTTGCAGATTGAAGGATTCCTGCTGACGATGTACGACAACCGTCTGCGACTGAGCAACCAGGTGTACGAGGAGGTAAAACGCCACTTCGGCGACCTCGTGTTCAACTCCGTCATCTCGCGTAATGTCCGCCTGAGCGAAGCACCGAGCCACGGAATGTCGGTATTGGAATACGACCCGCAGAGCAAAGGCGCACAAAACTATATCTCTCTGGCAAAGGAACTGATCCGACGCCAGCAATAACACAGAGCATTATGAAAAAAATGACAGGACTCGGGCGCGGTTTGGACGCCCTAATCGATACCACGCATGTGGACACCAACGGCGGAAGCAGTATCAGCGAGGTGGAACTGAGCAAGATAGTTGCCAACCCCGACCAGCCGCGCCGTAACTTCAACGAAGACGCCCTTGCCGAACTGGCGGATTCGATCCGCGAACACGGCGTTATCTCGCCTATCACACTGCGCAAAAACGATGACGGTACCTATATGATTATCGCGGGCGAGCGGCGTTTCCGTGCGTCGAAGATGGCGGGGCTCAACTCCATTCCCGCCTATATCCGCACCGCCAAAGACGAGCAGGTGATGGAATGGGCACTGATCGAGAATATCCAGCGTGAAGACCTGGATGCCATCGAGATAGCCCTTGCTTATCAGCGGCTTATGGACGAGTACCAACTGACCCAGGAGCGTATGTCGGAGCGTGTGGGCAAGAAACGCGCCACCGTGGCAAACTATCTGCGTCTGCTCAAACTGCCCGCCGAGATACAGATGGGTATCAAGGAGAAAAAGATTGATATGGGGCACGCCCGCGCTATCCTCGGTTCGCAATCCACCGAGCAGCAACTCGACCTCTATCAGCGTATTCTCTCCGAGGGGTTGTCCGTGCGCAAGGTGGAGCAGTTGGTCAGCGAGGACAAACCGCAGAAACCCGCCAAAGCCAAAGCCGCCAAGAAAGAGAGCAACCCGCAGTATCTGCAACTGGAACAGCAACTGGGCGAGGCTATCGGCAAAAAAGTGAAGATTGCCGACGGCAAACTGACCATATTTTTCAACGGCGAGGAAGACCTCTATTCGATATTGGAACGTTTGCATTGAGACGTCTGCTGACCATATTGCTTGCCGTGGTTCCGTGCCTAATGATGGCGCAGAATGATGCTATCTACCATACCCCCGACACAACGACTACCGACGATGGAGAGTACCGCTACTATGTGGACCTGTCCCGCCGCCCCGATGCACTCAAAGCGGTGTGGTTGGGGGCAATTATCCCCGGTGCGGGGCAGATATACAACGGCAGTTACTGGAAACTGCCTATCGTCTATGGCGGGTTGATGGGCTGCGGCTATGCGATTTCGCTCAACCAGTCGCGATATAACAGTTACAAAACCGCCTACCGCGACCTGTACAACGACTCGCAGGCAGGATTGGTGACCAACGACCCGTCGAAGTCCTACAATGCCATTCTGCCGGAGGGGTACGACATCGACCGTCTCGGCGGCGTAAGCAAGTACACCTCGACGCTTCAGAACTGGCAAAGCAACTATCGCCGCTACCGCGACTGGAGCATTGTCGCCACGATAGTGGTCTATGCGCTCTCGCTTGTGGATGCCTACGTGGATGCCCAACTATTTGATTTTGATATTTCACCCGACCTGACACTGAACGTGGAACCGCAGATCTACTACGACCTGCAGCAACAACGCAGTGCGGAGGTCAAATTAGCCATAACATTTTGAGAAAACACTTCCTATTCATATTGTGTGTGCTATGCACGTGGGTTTATGCCAACGAGGCGGAACCTACCTCGGAACCCGCTCCGCAGATAGTAGATTCGGTAGAAACACTCCGTATTGACACCTTGGAGATGGACTCTATCGAGCAGATTATTGAAGCAATGGCGGACACCATCGGACAAACCATTGTTTTCCCGCAACATTGGAGCGACAGTACCCTGTCCGATATTGATTTCCGTATGATGGAATGGGCAATGGGGTGGTTGGATACCACCGAATGTGTGGCATACAAGGATAGTATAGTGCTGCCAGATTCAGTCTATAAAGCCCGTCTGCAGGCTCTGCCGTGCGTGGTCGAACTGCCTTATAACCAGATAGTCAAGAATTTTATCTTGCGCTACGTGCAACGCGGGCAGAAACAGGTGGCGCGTATGAAACGTATGTCGGAGTACTATTTTCCGATCTTTGAGGAGGCGCTGGACAGATACGGTCTGCCTTATGAACTGGAACTGATGCCTGTGATAGAGTCGGCACTCAACCCGCAGGCGCACTCCTATATGGGTGCCGCCGGTCTGTGGCAGTTTATGCCCGCCACGGGAAAGCGTTACGGACTGGAAATCAACTCATTGGTTGATGAACGTATGGATCCCGTGAAATCAACCGAGGCGGCGTGCCGTTTTCTCAAAGCAATGTACGATGTGTTTCAAGACTGGAACCTCGTGATTGCCGCTTACAACTGCGGTTCGGGCAATGTGAGCAAAGCCATTCACCGTGCGGGAGGCAAGCGTGATTTCTGGAGTATCTATCCCTATCTGCCCCGCGAGACCCGCAGTTACCTGCCTATTTTCATTGCCGCCAACTATGCAATGAACTACAGCGACGAACATGGCATCTGCCCCGCGCCGCTGGAGAAGATTATGCTGACTGACACCATTCAGACCACCCGCCGCCTGCACTTGGAGCAGGTATCTGCCAAATTGGACATTCCGATGGACGAACTGCGCCGCCTCAACCCGCAGTACGTGCGCGACATTCTCCCCGGCGGAACATCGTATGCACTCTGCCTGCCCTCGGAGAAAGCAGGGTTGTTTATCGAACAGCAGGACAGTATTTATGCCCACAAAGCCGACCAACTGATCAACAACCGCCGCGCGGAGATAGATATGGCGAAGGTAACGGACATCTCGGGGGCGTACCGCGTGAACGGCGTTACTTACTACACCATAAAGAACGGCGACACCCTCGGTGGCATCGCCAAGAAATTCCGTTGCTCCGTCAAGCAACTCAAAGCGTGGAACGGGCTGAAAAACGACAATATCCGCGCAGGACGCAAACTGAAAATATACAAATAAGTGAACGAGCAACAACATAGTGCAGACAGTCCGTACGCCCCGGAAGACCGTTTCTACTCCATTCGCGAGGTGATGGAGCGGACAGGGTTGCCCGCTTCCACGCTGCGCTATTGGGAAAGCCAATTTGAGCAACTCAATCCTCGCAAAGACGGACACGGCAACCGCTACTACAAACTGGCGGATATCGAACTGATTGAACGTATCAGATATATCCGTGACGAACTGAAAATCACTCGTATAGAGGCTATCCGCCACGAACTGGAGACCGACAACAAACAGTCCGACAACAAGCAGCGTGCCACCGCTATCTTGGAGCGTCTGCGCCAAAACTTGCTGAATCTTCGTTCAATGATATAGAGCAATATGTATAGCACTATCATACTTATTTCCCGCAAAACATTCTACAAGTAAATTATACTGATTATGAAAATACAAGCAAATTTCAAACGTTGTTTACCTTATGTGATGATTTTTGCAGTCTTCTTTCTGGCTGCCGTTATCTATTTCTGGCCTGCCGTACAAGGGAAAGTGATGTATGCCGGAGATAGCATCAACGGAACCGCAGCCGTACAAGAAAGCGTACGCTATCATCAGGAAACGGGTGATTATTCCTATTGGACAGGCTCTATGTTTTCCGGTATGCCCAACTATCAGATAGGTGGGAATGGTAGATATATTGTCGATACCATTCTATATCCGATACGTTGGGTATTGTCGGCGGGCAATCGTAATCCGTTTTTTATTCTTCCTTTCTATTTGCTGGCATTTTTCCTCTTACTACGTACCTTTAAGGTGGATAAATGGATGAGTTTGGCTGGAGCATTCGCCATCGCATTGTCCAGTTATTTCTTTGTCATCATTGCCGCAGCGCATCACGGTAAATGCTATTCTATCACATGGATGACGCTTGTCGTGGTCGGCTTCATTCTTACCTATCGCAAGCAATACGGTTGGGGTGCCTTGCTTGTGATGTTCTTCACCTATATCGGTTTCTTCGTCCACCCGCAGATGTCCTACTACATCTGTATGATGATAGGTATTTTCTTTTTTGCCGAACTGGCGATTGCAGCCCAAACCAAAGAGTGGAAACATTTCGGTATAGCAACAGCCGTTTTCTTTGCTTCCTTTGCCGTAGGTATGGGTATGGGCAGTGCGAATGTGTTTGTCAATCAGGAATATGCCGAAGAGACGATGCGTGGCGGACACTCCGACCTTGTCAAAGACACCGATGGCACAAACAAGACCAAAGGACTTGATCTCGACTATGCCACCGCATGGAGTTATGGTATCAACGAGACTATGACATTCCTTATTCCGAACTATATGGGCGGTGCCAGCGGGTATAACCTTGGCAAGGATTCGCAATTGGAGCAAGACCTGAAGAAAATGAAGGTGCCTGCGCGTCAAGCCAAGCAGTTCTGTCAGTCAGCCCCCACCTATTGGGGCGAAAAAGCCTTCACCAGCGGTCCTGTCTATATGGGTGCCGTTGTCTGTTTCCTTTTCCTGTTGGGTCTGCTCATCGTCGGCGGTCCGTACAAATGGGCGTTACTGGTTGCCACGCTGTTCTCGGTATTTCTCGCATGGGGGCATAATTTTATGCCGCTCACAGAATTGTTCTTTAAGTTTTTCCCCGCATACAATAAGTTCCGCGCTGTCGAGAGCATTCTTATTGTAGCCGAAATCACAATGCCGCTTCTCGGGTTCCTTGCACTCAAAACTGTTGCCGGCGGTTCGCTCCCGTGGAAGCATCTCCGCAATAGTATCTTTATCGCAGGCGGTGTTACAGGCTTTATCTGCTTGTTCGTAGCCCTTATGAGCGGCAGTATTGATGTAACTTCCTCTTACGATGCACAATGGAAAGGGCAGGTGGGACAACAGATCTACAATGCTATTCTTGATCAGCGTACGGCTATGCTCCGCAGTGATGCGTGGCGTTCTCTGCTCTTTGTTCTGTTGGGTACAGGCGTAGTCTTTGTGTATGCCTATATGCGCTACAACCGCCCGCAAGTGCATAACCTCAACCTCTATTGCGGTCTCGCCCTTACACTGCTCATCGTAGCCGATATGTGGACGGTGGACAAACGTTTCTGCAATGACAGCCTGTTCGTCTCGCCCAAAGACCGCGATAAGGCATTTAAGATGCTGCCTTACGAGAAAGAACTGCTACAGGACAAGAGCCATTTCCGTGTCCTCAACCTCACCACCAACACCTTCAATGAGGCACGCACTTCCTATTACCTCAAGTCCATCGGCGGCTATTCGGCAGCCAAACTGCGTCGTTACCAAGACCTGATAGATGTGCATATCGCTCCCGAGATGAACCCGCTGATGCAGACCATCTCACAAACCTATGGTTTCCAACTGCCCTGCAATGCCGACAGTATCTTCCCCGTACTGAATATGCTCAATATGAAGTACACCATCGTACCTCTCCAAAACGGACAGCAGATGCCCGTGGAAAACCCGTATGCAATGGGCAACTGCTGGTTTGTCAATGACCTACAGGTAGTGGACAATGCCAACGAAGAGATAGCAGCCATCGGCAAAATCAACCTCCGCAATATGGCGGTTATTGACAAGTCGTTTGCCGACAAACTGAATGTAGATCTGCCCGATGTTGCACCCCTTATGGCATACAACGAGGACAAGATTGCACTCACGCACTATGCCCCCAACCGCTTGGACTACACGGCGCAGAACGAGCAGAACAGGATAGCCGTATTCTCCGAGATTTATTACCCGCACGGGTGGAAACTCTACTTACTTGACAAGGACGGCAATCCGGATGTAGAACTGCCCATTGCGCGTGCCGACTATATGCTTCGTGCCGCAGTCATCCCAGCCGGCACACATACCCTTGCAATGATTTTTGATCCCGACAGCGTCCACAAAGGCAATATCCTGTCTATGATTTGCTTTGCCCTGTTTGCTATGACCGGCTGCGCAGTAATAGGTATGAATATTTACCGGCGGAAACAATGCAACCTATGAAAATAGCGGTCGTCATTCCCGTCTATCGCACTCCAGACCATTGGGAGGAAATCTCCCTGCGGCAATGCTGCAAGGTGCTTGGGAAGTACGACCACTATCTCGTTGCTCCCGACGATTTGGACACATCCGCATTTCAGTCATTGTGGACGGAGTATGGATTAGCCGTACACGAAATGCGTTTTGCACCGGAGTTTTTCAAAGGAATAAGCGGATATAACCGACTATGTCTCTCGCGCGAATATTACGCCCGTTTCCGGCGGGGGGGGGTATTCGCATATACTTGTTTATCAGCCGGATGCTTTCGTTTTCCGAGACGATTTGAGCAAATGGTGTTCGCAAGGCTATGAATACATCGGTGCGCCGAATATAGGCAAAGCCAAACAAACTGTATATTCGCCTGCGATGTCGATGCGTGTGGGAAACGGCGGTTTCAGCCTGCGCAGTATCCCTGCATTTATGCGCTTTTTCGATGGAAAGAAACCTATCTTCAACCTGTGGCATATACTGACCTCACCACTTGTTTGGAAACGCAACTACCGGTGGTTGGTTATCAAAGCCTTGCAACTACGCTTCACCCGCAATACACCTGCCGAAATATTGAACCGTTGGCGTGGAAATGAAGATGATTTCTGGGGCTGTTTGTTGGCTTTGAGTGACTATGCGCTCCTCAGACCCACCCCCGAAGAGGCATTGCAATTCGCCTTCGACCGCTTCCCGAAAGAATTATACGCCCGTACAGGACATCTGCCTATGGGCTGTCACGCCTGGCACAAATATGAGTACGAAGAATTCTGGAAACCTGTCATTGAAAAAGCATAGTTTTGCATTGCCATTTACGGCAAAAAGACGGCAACGACACGGCAACGAGATTTGTTCTTCTTATGAGATTGTATATATCGGAAAAAAATCGTAACTTTGCGGCTCATTTCGGCTGATTAAAACTAAATAGAAATATGTCATTACAATGTGGTATCGTAGGGTTGCCCAATGTGGGTAAATCAACCCTTTTCAACTGCCTGAGCAACGCCAAGGCACAATCGGCAAACTTTCCTTTCTGTACTATAGAACCCAACGTAGGCGTCATCACCGTACCCGATGAGCGGCTCATCAAACTCGGCGAACTATGCCACCCCGAGCGTGGTGTCATACCTACAACGGTGGAGATTGTGGACATTGCCGGTTTGGTGAAAGGTGCCAGTCAGGGCGAAGGGCTGGGCAACAAGTTCCTTGCCAACATCCGCGAGACCGATGCCATCATCCACGTGCTGCGCTGCTTCGACGACGAAAACGTAGTGCATGTGGACGGTTCTGTTGACCCCGTGCGCGATAAGGAAATCATTGATGCCGAGTTGCAACTCAAGGACTTGGAAACCGTAGAATCACGTATTCAGAAGACCGAGAAACAAGCCAAAGCAGGCGGCGACAAACAGGCAAAAATAGCCTTGGAGGTGCTGTATAGATACAAAGAAGCCCTCTCTGCCGGCAAAAACGCCCGCTCTGTGGAATTGGACAACAAGGAAGAGGAACTGGCTGCCAAAGAGATGTTTCTGCTCACCAACAAACCCGTGATGTACGTTTGCAATGTGGACGAGGGTTCAGCAGTCAGCGGCAACAAGTATGTAGAACAAGTGAAAGAAGCCGTCAAGAACGAGAATGCACAAGTGCTTGTCCTCGCAGCCAAAATCGAAAGCGAGATTGCCGAACTCGAGACCTACGAAGAGCGTCAGATGTTCCTTGAAGAGATCGGACTGAAAGAGTCGGGGGTAAACCGACTTATCAAAGCCGCTTATGCCCTGTTGGATCTCCGTACATTCCTAACCGCCGGTAGCGACGAGGTGCGTGCTTGGACGTTCAAAGCAGGAAGCAAAGCCCCGCAATGTGCAGGCGTTATCCATACCGACTTTGAACGCGGTTTCATTCGTGCGGAGGTAATCAAATACGATGATTTCATCACTCTTGGCGGCGAAGCGGCGTGCCGTGCCGCCGGCAAACTCGGTATTGAGGGCAAAGATTATATCGTACAAGACGGCGATATTATGCATTTCTTGTTTAACGTATAAAAATATATACTACTATGTTTGATTTTCTCAACACATGGATGCAGACGGGCGGATGGATCGTGGCCGGTGCATTGATTGTAGTCGGGTTCGTACTGCTGATATATGGTGCCGATTGGCTTGTAGCAGGTGCCGGCGGTGTGGCAAAACGTTTCCACGTCAGCAACTTGGTTATCGGGCTTACTATTGTGGCAATGGGAACGAGTATGCCGGAGTTTGTGGTGAATATGGTCTCGGTATCAGACCATTCCACCGACTTGGCTATCACGAATATCCTCGGAAGCAATATCTTGAATGTATTTCTCATCCTCGGCAGTACGGCACTGCTCTACCCGATTGCCTCACAGGCTACAAGCAGGAAAGTGGACATACCACTTGCATGTCTGGCGGGGGTACTCGTCCTTGTTTCGGGTCTTTGCTGCAACGGTATTATGCGCTGGGGAGGTATTGTACTGATGGTCATATTCGTGTTGTATATCGTTTATACATTGCGTCATGCCAAAGACTATGCCGACGGCAACGACGATATCAAGCCTATGCATCCCGGCAAAGCCGTTCTGCTGATTCTGGTCGGCTTGCTCGGTTTGGTTGTTGGCGGCGAGATGATTGTCAAGAGTGCCGTACATATCGCCACAGTAGCAGGAGTAAGCCAATCTATCATCGGTTTGACCATCGTGGCACTCGGCACTTCGCTGCCCGAATTAGCCACCTCGTTGATGGCGGCAGCGAAGAAAAACTGCGATATTGCTCTCGGAAATGTCATCGGAAGCAATATATTCAATGTATTCTTTATTCTCGGCTGTAGTGCCACCATCGCCCCGTTGCCTGCCTACGACGGGTTCATCTTGGACAGCCTGATGGCAGCACTCGGTTGTTTCCTGGTCTGGATATTCGTAATGACCAACAAGAAACACGAGATACGCCGGTGGCATGGTGCCATCCTGCTACTTATCTATGCCGTATATCTCGGCTACCGCCTGATGACGGCATAAGTTACTATACACCCGCACACCCGCTTATGCAGTGCGAGAAAAATTAAAGAAATTAGGGGAATTATTTTAGCCCTAATTCATTTAGCAACTGCCGGTTAAAGGCTGTCCGTTCCTTATCAAAGAACCAACCCCATTTATTGAAATAGCGGCACATATTCACAATGTGAATCCACAGAAGGCGCATACTATGGTATGAGCCTTTTTTGTGGTTATGTACAATGGTAACCGCAGGATAATAGAGCGTCAGCCGGTCGCGATGAATGGTGCGGGTCATGTCGATGTCCTCGGGATACATAAAGTACCGCTCGTCAAAAAGCCGAGCCTTTAATGCCGCTTCCGTACGAAGCAGCATAAAGCAACCGCTCAAATAAGGCACATTCATCGGCTTGTCATACCCCGTGGCACGCAGTTCATATCGCGCATTGCGTTTTGCCGTCCAACGCTTGGGCAGAAAACGCCTGCCGAACACATCCAACGGCGTAGGCAGCAGTTTGCAGAGATATTGTATTTCTCCATTGGGATACACCACCCGTGGCATCAGTTGCCCCACCAGAGGTTGGGTCTCCATAAAAGCACACAATGTATCTATATCCTCCGCCTTTAACAGTATATCCGAGTTCAGCACAAGGTGGTATTTTATTCCGTCATAGATGCTTTCCCGCAGGGCGATGTTATGTCCCCTGCCATATCCGACATTCTCTCCTGTAAACACATAGTGTACCCGGTCATTTGACAATAGTTGCAAAGTTTCTTTGTCCGCCTCTGTCTCCGAATTATCCACCAAATAGATGGTATGTACATATACGATACGAAGTAACTCCTCCACCAGAGGAATTACTTCGCCTGCCCAATCGGGATGATACAAGACGATGGATACATTGAGCATCATCGCAAAGGAATGTTTTTGCTATAGTATCTCCGCCAACTCACGGCGGCAGAACCACGCTGCCAGGAGCAAGGCATATACTATCGTAACGAGAACGGCTGTCCGCAATGGGTGCGGACCGGTCTTTTCATAAACAATAGTCGGTTCCGACAAGACGACAAACGGCTTACGCACCACCATCTGCGCCTGATATACCACCTGCTGCCGGCGGAACGAGTCATATATCTGTTTGTAGGTGTCCGCGTTGGTCGAATGGGTGCGCACCGCCTCTTTCCATTCGTTTTCCGCTTGGAGAGTCAGCGTGTCTATATGATTGAGTACACTCTCTATCTTTTGCGTCTGGTAGCCAATAATCAAGGCTTCCAGTTGATTTTCCATATGCTTGGCAACCTGCGCACTCACCAGCGGGTCTTGCGTTTCCACATCTATCTTCACAATACCCGTACGCTTGTCATGCGTACAAGTTATCTGCCGGCGCATTACCTCCATAGTAGCCGCCTGCCAAGGTGTCAGATATACTTCCCCGCTCGTTGCGGAGGGAAGGGGCGCACCTTTGGGTTTTCGCCGGAACAAACGCACAATACTGCCTTTCATACGTTGAAAAACCGGCTTGTGCATATAATGGTTGATATAATCCGAATAGGAGCCTTCAAACTGTCCGTCCAATGTACTGACAGGAGCAGCAAAAAGCAATTTGAGCAACTGAGACGAAGTAACCAAATCGCTATAACTGTATTCATTGATGCTGTTTCGCGTCTGGAATAACCCCAAGTCATATTGCTCCGGGCTGTTGATAGTAAGCGTCCTGTCGCCGTCAATGGCACGCTGGTCCTCTACCACAAGGCTCCAACTGCCCTGATAAGTCTTCGGGACAAAAAGCATAATGACGAGAACTACTACAAAGCAAACGGGTACAGACCAATAGAACAACACGCGATGTGCGTGGAGGCGTTGCGCCATTCGCCGGTATAATGAGATGGTATTATCTTGAGTATCCATAAAAAGCAAGAAACGGGTCAGACAACGGAAATATATTCCGGAAGATGTTGGTTGATTAGTTAGTATAAAATAAGTTCAAAACTCACGTTCTGAACTTATTTTGTTGCAGCGCATATCCCCTGCGGGATTACTCTGCTGCGTTCTCTGCAGGAGCCTGAGCGTCAGCAGCCTCCTTAGCAGCCTCAACTGCTGCGGCAGCCAGTGCGTCAGCAGCCTCCTGGCGTTTCTTTGCCACCTCGGCAGCCTTTGCCTTGTTAGCCTCTACTTCTTGTGCGAGAAGTGCCTTGGCAGCGGCTACTTTCTTGTCGGCCTCTGCTTGGCTGATTTTGCCGTTCTTAGCGTCTTTCTGAGCCTTCCAAGCATCGAAACGCTTCTGAGCCTCTTCCTGACTGAATGCGCCTTTGGCTACACCGCCGTTCAGGTGCTTCATCAGCAGCACACCCTCACCGGAGAGGATGTTACGTACGGTGTCGGTCGGCTCTGCACCTACGTTCAACCAATACAATGCACGCTCAAAGTTGAGGATCACTGCACTCGGATTGGTGTTGGGGTTGAAAGAACCGATACGTTCGATAATTTTGCCATCACGTGGCGAGCGGCTGTCTGCTACTACGATGTGGTAGAAAGCATAGTCTTTGTGACCATGACGAGCCAAACGAATCTTTGTTGCCATTTAGACTTTTGTTTTGTGGGCTACGACTACTCGAATCGCCTGCCCGGGTTAGAAAATAAATAATTATTGCTCAACGTATTACGAAAAGCGTGCAAAGTTACATTAAAAATTCCAATCCTGCAAATATATTTTGCCTTTTCGTTGTTTTTTCCGCCATTTAAGATGTTTGAACTCAGTGGAAGTACTGCATATTCACGGTGCTATTATTGCATACGATTACCCATTAAGTTGGCAGCAAAGGTATCCTATGCCGCAAGCGGCAAGAAAAAAGAAAGAAAATTGACAAAAATATAATAATTATAAAATAAAAATCATCAAAACATTGTTTTGCGGCGCAATGTACTGTCCAATAACAAATGCAATTTTGTGCAAAGTTAGTGAAAATAATTGA
>ERZ808259.123-NODE-123-length-51211-cov-6.152514_pt1 | contig 51211 bp, 50 predicted proteins | sample MGYA00521279_ERZ808259 | MGnify/ENA primary metagenome ERZ808259 (study PRJEB31516, sample SAMN03275586) | gut metagenome | biome: mammalia-associated habitat; material: feces | host: Papio cynocephalus | place: Kenya | collected 2012-07-27 ...
TAGTACTTCGTGGACAAAGGCAGTAGTACTTCGTGGACAAAGGCAGTAGTACTTCATGGACAAAGGCAGTAGTACTTCATGGACAAAGGCAGTAGTACTTCGTGGACAAAGGCAGTAGTACTTCGTGGACAAAGGCAGTAGTACTTCGTGGACAAAGGCAGTAGTACTTCGTGGGGCTTGTGAGTGAACCTGCTTTCCTCAGTTCAAATGCCAAACGGAAGGGCTTTGCCGTCCTCATCGCCCACCTCCTCTCAACTTGTCGGGCCTCTTTGCCTGTTCCACGGGGGTGGTGTTCATATAAGGCTGTTCATCGCGGAATACTGTGCATCATACCGTGTGCTCGGGGTGTATCCTTTCTTGGAAGAATGTATCCCGGAAGCATCCATCTCACAGGACTCGTCAATATCAACCACTACATACATCTCTGTCGTGTTGACATTCTTGTATATGCCAACAGGCACCTCTGCCGCAGTTTTGATGTGTTGTACACCCTTCACGCGGAAAAGGTGCTGGCCGGCATCCTTGCGGGTATGGAACAGCACATATCCAATGGACTGCAGGTTCTCCGCTATTTCCATGCCGTCCCTTGTGTATTTGATGCCGACCGCAAGTTTTCCTGTTGGCAAGAACTTCTGTTTCTTCACCTCGTAGTTCTCCATCATCACCATCAACACACCGTCCTTTTTTGTGCCTGCGACAGGCGAGTATCCCTCGGACATAGGCTTTCGGAGGACTTGGCCTGGCTGCTCGCCGAGCTTGCAATCTGCCACAAAGAAGTATTTTCTCAATTCACTTAGCAGCTGCCCGTTCTCCGCCCTGTTCGCGTCCGTTGTCGTGTCCAATGCTAAAGAATAGACCTTCTCATCCACAAATGGAGTATAGACCTTGCCCAGCAGTTCCTTGAAATGCGTCTTGATATACTCTTCGCCATCCACATCGGGATGGGCCTTCATGGCATAGAAGTCGTAGTCCCTTTGCAGCCATTCCTGTATCTCGGTGCGGAAACGCCCACGGACTTTCTGTTTCCATTGTTCCTTTTGGCCAGCATTGTTTCGGGCATAGAGCGACAGGACAAAGAGGAAATTCACGTCATAGTGGAACAGCAACAAGGTGTCACGGTCAAACAGGCGGTTGTTGAATTGAACCTGCTTGTGATGGTTCTTCTTGCGGTCTGTCCTCCCGATTCCGTCATTAGCGTAATCAAAGCCTTCGTCCATTTTTGCGGACACAAAGAAGTTGGGAATAATGTTGTATCCTTCCGTCACATCATCACGGAGTCTAATGCCAGACTCTGTTGTTTTGCCACTATTGAAAATGTCAAGGTTCCATTGGATTACATTCCTTGCATAAGTGTATTGCTTGTAGACGGACTCCGAACCGAGTTCGTGCCCCATCTTGTAATACTTGCTGTCGCCAATGTAATAGGTCTGCTTGTTCTCGCTTTCAATCAGACTCCTGGCGGTGAAGAGGTGGTCCACAATCTTTCCGTCCTCCTGCTTCTTCCCCATTCCGTCCGGCAAAGGATTGTCGCCAACCAACTCGTCGATGATAGCCTCGAAGACAATATGGAAATTCTTGACCAGCAGATACTCTCTCTGCTCTGTCGTGATGAGCACTTGCCTTGCCTCGTCGAAGAATGCGTAGCACAATTGCCATAACCTTAGAGCCTTGTCAGAGAAATATTTGTATTTAATCTGGCGCAAACGTGTCCTGCCGAAGCCTTTCAGATAGGTTTCGAATCTCTTCCCTGTTATCAGCTGAAACTGGCAACTGATTTCTTTCGGAAAGCCATATGTATCGCCAATATAATTCAATATAGAAAAGAAGATGATAAGCAACTCCTCGTCAAAGTTGATTTGGAGTCTCTTGTTGACGGGTTTCACATAGACAGGCCGCCCGTCTTGCACAATGGCGGTTTGAGTGCCGATGGTTCGAGTCCAGTTGATCTTGTCCAAGCCGCTGTGCAAGTTCTTCACGATGAAAAGGAAGAAACTTCGGTTGTCACGATTGAATTGCAGCAGCGACAGAAGAATGTCAAGGTAAGTGTTGCTCAACCTGCGCTGGCCATTGCCAACTTGTGCAAATTGCGAATGATATACAATATCGGTATCGTTTCGCTTGTCGTTCTTGTAAACCACAATAGCCCGATAAATCCATACGGAAAACTTGTAGATAAAGTTTCTCTCGACAGCATCCAGCGGATTGTTTTCGTCCAAATTGGCAATGTCTCCTGGTTGATATTTCCCGAAAACAAGTTCTTTGCCCTCCACATCCTTGAGCAATACCTTGGGAAGAATAAACACGCAATCCTTCAGCAGGGTATTGTAGAAATACCCCACGTAATGGACAGACACCTTGCCTTCGACATTCTCCAAGGCATCGATGCCATAGAGGATGTCCTTTATGCCTGCCACATCGTATTGATATTCTTCTATCAGAATGCGCATTGTTAGATATTTTCTTCTGTAATGGTTACGCCCAAGTTCGCTTCGTTGACAGCATGAATGAACTCATCGATAGTATCTCTATAAGACGGATTGGCAGGTCTGTGCATCCAACCGTCCTTATTGACCCAAAGGGAATTGCCATCCGAGCAGTCTATCTTATACGAATAATTGGCATAACGTTCATCCATGGCGGCAAGTTCTTCCTTGTTTGCGACTATCCAACTGCGCATAGAATATTTTTTGAATGGTTTCCAAACATCAATAACCTCTCGTGCAGTCTTTCCTTGATTTTGTTTGACGTATTCCTCAATGGCTGTATAAGGTATGGCATTTATTTTCTTTATTTCCTTGCCGTTTACCTTAATAACAGAAGTTTTATCGATGGTATCATCTGTTGATATAATATCCGTAGTGACAATCTCAACACCTAAGTTCTTCAAGAACAAGGCGACTTTCTCTTCAACCACTTGTGAGCCTTTGCCTTCTGATGTATAGAATTTGTCAAAAGACAACTTGCCTCCATCCTCATCGTTGAAGACGGCATCCCCAAACTCATAGTCCTTGAACACATCATTCCATAGATAAAAGACAACCTTGCCGACAAATGTCTTTGCAGATATGACGCCATCCTGTGCCTTGCAGAAGAAGTATCCGAGTTTCTTGTCCTCAGAATTAGTTGTAGAGCCAATCTTCTCGTTTATCTTTTCAAGGAACTGCCACCAATCATATTTGCTTCCATCAACTTCTATAATCCAATTCTTTTCTGCATTAGATATAGGCATGTAAGTCCAATCCCAACGACGCTTGAAAGCAGAGTCTATTGGGAATAAACTCTGGTCGCTTGTGTTCATGGTAGCCCATATATAAAGGTTGTTAGGCAAGAGTAGAATATCTCCATTCAACACTTGTGATACAACATCTTTGCCTTTATACATAGCATTAATTTTGTCTTTTTGCGCGATAACCAATCCTGCAAATGCCTTCTGGAGCTGCCGCTTCACATCGGCATCAGCCTTTATGGGGTAATCGGAAAAGCCTTTGTCGTTCCGGTCCAGCAACTGGAACAGGTCACCAAATATCTGGGCGCAGTTGCCTCTGTTGATTTCCTCGATTACCAGATATTGTTTTTGAGGCTCGTCCCCATTCGCGTCCGCATACTTCTTCCATGCACCAACGTAGGCTTGCAGGAAAGACTGTGCCACGAACTCATACACGATGCGGTCCTCTTTTACGACTTTCCCGTCTTCCACCACTTTGTGCCCGGAAAGGTCACGCAGTTCAACTTCTTTGGTCGTTGGCTTATAGGCACCCACAAATGTAGAATAATCCGTATCGGGATGGAATGTAGTACGAATTACGTCTGCCTCCCTTGTACACTCTTTTATTGTATGTGACTTTCCTGTACCAGGTGCGCCATAGAAGATTTGCTGGAAAGACAAGGAAGGTTTAGCCATCACTTCCTTTTCTTCCAATCCATCTTCCTTTCCATCGTTATATGGGGTATTTACATTTGTAATCTCAATGTCAAAAATGCCATCATCAGCTTTTTTGATATGTAATTCAGAATAGCCACCTGCAAAATAATTGCGAATGGTAAATTTTCCTTTACACTCGTTTCCTTTACTGTCTGTATAAGTAACATCCTTTAGTAAACCGTTGAAGTAGAAACGAGTATCTATCTTTCCATTTTTTTGAGGCACATCCTTACGAGCATTCCACTCTTGGGTAATAGTCTCTACCGATTTCCCATCTTCAACAAACAAAGCATCAAGTAAAGCCAGTTGATTGAAGACAAACTCCTTGGTATATGGAATCACGCAATGCACAGAGGATTGGTCGAATTTTCTTGGCAAAATAGAGGCAATAAACAGTATCGCCTTTGCAAGATTTTCCTTGTAGTATCTTACAGTAATATGTTCGCCTTCACCCTCAAAAAGTTGGTAATGCTCATTGTCCAAGAACAAATCTGTATTTTTTGCATCACCTGCACCCAAAGGACGATAACTTGCATTTGTATCATTGATATGTTTTACTATTTCTTCCATACTTATGAATATTAACTTTACTCGTGAATAATATTGTTTGTTATAAGATAATACAAAACAGCATAAATAGTATTTACACTGACAGCATTACCTGCCTGCTTGTATAGTGAACCATCTGCAACTCCTGCATTTCTGCCATTGATGGCAAAGTTTGCAGGAAAACCTTGTAACATAAAGGCTTCCTCTGGTGTTAGTTTGCGGATTGGCAACAATGCCAATTGTTCCTTTGTCATAGTTTTAACAGGATTGACAACACCATGTGATTCGATAAAGTCTTGGCTATAATAGTTGTCTTGACAAGCACGATGCATCTTGTGCATCGTAGCTGTCAAAGGACGAGCTATACTCATGTTTATGTCAGACTTCGACTTAAATTTAGCAGAGCCATCTGCCAACAGGGTAGGCTTGATTCTCTCTGACAGAAAGTATTTCTTATCCACCTCCAAACTCAATATTTCATTGACGCTTTGATAATGGTATGTCCCTAATCCTTGATACACTTTTTCAAATGTTGCAGCAATATTATCACAAGTAAACTGCTTTTCAAAATTTGCAGGTACTGGTTCTGTTGTTGCAAAAATCAAAAGTCTGTTACGAGTTTGTGGTAAATGGAATTTTGCCGTGTTAAAGATGTCTGTAAACACTTTATATCCAAAAGCTTCCAATTCTTGCTTTATACGAGCAAAGGTTCTTCCTTTGTCATGCGACTTGAGATTCTTCACGTTTTCAAGAAGAACATATCGTGGCTTCTTTGCAGCAAGAATATCAATAATATGAAAAAACATTTGCCCACGATCTTCGTTGAAGCCTGCTTGTTTTCCCATCATGCTAAAAGTTTGGCAAGGGAAACCACCAGTAATCAAGTCAAATTTTGGCAGATTCTTTATATTTTCTTTATTGCTGGTAAACTCGACAATATCTCCCATCGCCAACTCATCATCAGCTTCTAGGTGATAATTGGCACAATAAGTTTTCACAGCCTTAGCATCTATCTCAGAATAGCCAACGCAGCGAAAATTCATAATATGGTCTTGTGTGAGCAAATCCATCGCTCTTCTAAAACCACCAATACCAGCAAATAATTCTAAATGTTTCATTTTATAAATTTCATGATGCCATCACCTATAGCTTTGGCAAGTTTTACAGGAACGGCATTTCCAACTTGTGCATACCACATGTTTTGGGAGCCCGTTATTACATAATCATCAGGAAATGTCTGAATACGTGCTGCTTCACGAGGACTTAATCCCCTTGCATCCCAAGGATGGATATACATATTACAATCAAACTTCATGTGCGAAGTTATGGTCTTGCAAATTTGTGTTTCATCCAACTTAAAATATTTGTCCTTGAAGATGTTGTTTCTCCTTTTGTATGGCATGATGTCAGCGATAGACTCATGCAGGGAGTTTGCGCCTTGTGGCAATCTTCGATATATTTCTATGTCTCGTTCGTTGTTGTAACGATTCTTATGATTATAGAGTTTGGTTATTTCTCTATTGCCATTGATAAACTTATAGAAGTCATTCTTAATATACGAGAAATCACACTCCGTAAAGCCAGACTCCGCACATTCCACACCCTTTGAACCTTTTTCTTTCTTGGAAAGTAAGTGTGGAAGTCCTTCAAGAGCATCTTTCAATACAAAAGGCTTACGCTTATGCTTGAAAATTTCTTCAAAAATCGACTTCGGGTCTGTTCCTACCCTGTTGCCTATCATTATGAAGCGTTCTCTATTTTGTGGTACGCCATAATCTTGTGCCTTCAAAAGAGCATAATCATATTGGTACTCGTCGCCAAGATATTCCTCAAAATTCTGTTTTATTTCTTCTATTTTGTTCATCATCCCTTTTACGTTCTCCATGATGAAGAACTTAGGACGGATGTTTTTCAAGAATATCAAGTATTGCTTGTATAACGCATTGCGTGGGTCATCCAAGATGCGCTGTCGATTAGCCATAGAGAACCCTTGACAAGGTGGCCCACCACATACCAAGGTTATATCGGATAGCATATCCTTATATTCCTCAAGATGCAAATTAAGTTCTGTAATATCTCCCACGAAATAGTGGTCATCACTCAAATCGTGGTTGAATTTATAAGTATTGCAAAACTGCTCCATGATTTCGTTTACGAACCATGGAGTAAACCCAGCCTGTTGCAAGCCCAAACTCAGACCGCCACATCCCGCGAACAAATCAACGAATTTATATTGTTTATTCATTATTGTCATCTTCAAAATAATCAGAGTCGATACGTTTTACCTCATATACACGCTTTAAACTAACTCCAACATTGTATTCAATCATATATCTCGCAAGTTCTTGTCCGTCTATCAAAACAATTTTCTTGCTTGCTTTTTCCTCAGCATACTTTCTGGCTTCAAAACTGTATGTACTTGTGGTAATAAATACGCCTTTACTTGCTTTCTGCTCATCAAGTGCCCCCACAAACTGTTGGATTTGTGGTTTGCTGATGGTATTTGTTGTATTGTACCTCTTGGCTTGTATGTAGATTTTATCCAATCCAAGTTTGTCTTCTTTAATAATGCCATCTATTCCGTCATCATGGGAATACTTTGTTACCATTCCTGCATCAGACAGAGAGCCACCGTAACCCATTTTTAGCAGCAAATCCAAAACCAGATGCTCAAAGAATTGTGCTGATTGTTCCAACGCCTTTTGTAATAAGTCTGCAGCCAAATCCTTGACAATGCTTTGGTAAGCATTTTCTAATTGTTCTGTTGGTGTTTGACTATGTTTTGATTCTTCCAATTCCTCTATAACTTTGGCTGTTGTTTTTTTGATGGCTCCTGTTGAACTTGTTGCATATCCTGCAAATTCTGGGTATTCCATCAAATCTGTTTGCCTCAAATCGGTATGGCTTTGCAAGTACACAATTCCTCGTTTTGTTATTTTGTAGATACCTCTTTGAGGAATTTCTATAAACAAGGCACGACGAAGCCATTGGCGAGACCATCCAAGTCTGTCGTCAAGTTGATTGGTTGAACCACTTTTTGTTCTCAACCTACAATCTTCCTCTGAAAGATGAAAATGTTCTATAATGGACTCTTTCATATCCTTGATGCTAACATTATCCATATCCTTTAAGCGATAAAGAAATGGATAAAGAAAATCCTCAACTTTTGGTATTGCCATATTCGTAGTTGTTTGTTTGTTCAATAACGTTTGTCCTAAGAAGTTCAATAACTTCTACATTAAGAAGCTTGGCAGTCTTCATTAAACTTTCAAAATCGGGTTGGCTTGAATTGGCACACCATTTGGATATGGTTGTCTTGTCTTTTCCCATTTGTTCAGCTAACCATTTGTTTGTCCGCTTCTTCTCTGCCAGCACGACTTTCAGCCTGTTCAGTTCACGATTAGCCATATATAAGAATATTACGATGCACAAAGATAATCATTATATTCCGGGTCTCGTTGGTTTGCATGCAAAAGTTAAGGCTTCCTGACAAACAAATGAACATATTTCACGCGCCCCAACGGGTCCTGCAGCGTATTTTGCCCATAGCCGCGAGAAGAGTTCTTTTGTGTGCCGGAAAGACACTTTACCGGGTATCCTGTGGCAGGTAAAAGCAAAGGAGCACAACCGCTCCCTGCGGTTGTGCTCCTCTTGTCTTCCGATAAAGGGGCCTGGAGGATTTCCCCGCCCCTCACTTGTTTTCCCTTTATGTTTACTTCACCTTGGCTACGATGGCCTTGAAAGCCTCGGGATGGTTCACGGCGAGGTCAGCCAGCACCTTGCGGTTAATCTCGATACCACCCTTGTGCAGCAGGCCCATCAGCTGAGAGTAACTAAAGCCTTCCAGACGGGCGGCCGCGTTGATACGCTGGATCCACAGAGCCCGGAAGTTGCGCTTCTTGTTGCGGCGGTCACGGAAAGCATAGGTCAGACCCTTCTCCCAAGTGTTCTTGGCAACGGTCCACACATTCTTGCGGGCACCAAAGTAACCTTTGGTCAGACCCAGGATTTTCTTTCTCTTAGCTCTTGAGGCTACATGATTTACTGATCTTGGCATAATTCTTCTTTTTTTGAAAGCCAGCGCCGTCTATCGTAGGACGAACTTCGTGCTGGGCATCCGGTTGAGTACTTAAGTGAAAACTATTATCTTGGCCTTCGGATGATGCGGTTAACGCTTGCAGAGGAGGTCACGCACCTGCTTCATGTTTGCAGTGACAACGATGTCGCTGTGGTCCAGGTTGCGCTTCTGCTTCTTGGTCTTCTTGGTCAGGATGTGGCTGTGGTAGGCGTGATGGCGCTTTACCTTGCCCGTACCGGTGAATGAGAATCTCTTCTTGGCACCAGAATTAGTCTTAACTTTTGGCATAATTGTTTTTATTTGTTTATTTGTTTATTATGCGGCGTGGCAACGCATATACCTGGCGTTACGCACTGCCCTTTTCCCTTTCTCTTGTCTACAGCCCTCTTTTGGCCTATCGTATGTTCAGTCGTCAAAGTTCTCGCCCTCCACCTTGGGCCCGGTGTACTCCTTGCGTGCCTTCTGCTGTGGGGCCTTCTTCTCGCGGGGTGCCTCTTCTGCCGGCTTTTTTTCCTGCGCAGGATCGATGTCCTTCCTGGTGCCCTGTGGCTGCTTCTTGGGCGCGATGAACATAATCATGCGCTTGCCCTCGAGCTGTGGCATCTGCTCTACCTTGCCGTAGTCCTCCAGGTCGGCCGCGAAACGCAGGAGCAAAACCTCGCCCTGTTCCTTGAACAGGATACTCCTTCCCCTGAAGAAGACAAATGCCTTCACCTTGTCCCCGTCAGAGAGGAATCCCTTGGCATGCTTGAGCTTGAACTCGTAGTCATGGTCATCAGTCTGCGGGCCGAAGCGTATTTCCTTGACATCCACCTTGACCTGCCTGGCCCTCATCTCCTTCTGACGCTTCTTCTGCTGGTAGAGGAACTTGCTGTAGTCTATCAGCCTGCACACCGGAGGCTGCGCGTTGGGGGATATCTCCACCAGATCCACTCCCCTCTGCTCTGCCAGATGGAGAGCGTTGCGGGTGGACATTACCGTGGACTCTATCCCGTCTCCCACAATGCGTACCTCACGTACACGTATCTGCTCGTTTACCCGATACTGCTGTTTAGCGTTGTCTCTCTTCATTAATAACGTTAAAAACGGTGCAAAATTAATACTTTTCCGTCATCTGAAGCACCTCATTGTTGATTTTCTTCGCGAAATCCTCGAATTTCATTGTGCCTTGCTCACCGCCGCCTTGCTGGCGGAAGCTCACAAGACCCTCCCCGGCCTCTTTCTCGCCCACTATGAGCATATAGGGCACGTGCTTCACCTCGGTGTCCCTGATTTTCCGCCCTATCTTCTCGCTCCGGTCATCGATGTAGGCGCGCACATCATGCTGGTCAAAATACTCCTTGACCTTCTGGGCATAGGTGTTGAACTTCTCCGAGATGGGCAGGATGGCCACCTGGTCTGGAGCGAGCCACAGGGGGAACTTGCCCGCTGTGTGCTCAATGAGCACGGCCACAAAGCGCTCCATGGAGCCAAAGGGTGCACGGTGGATCATCACGGGACGGTGCTTCTGGTTGTCCTCGCCCACATACTCAAGCTGGAAGCGCTGGGGCAACTGGTAGTCAACCTGTATGGTGCCCAGCTGCCAGCGGCGGCCGATGGCATCCTTGACCATGAAGTCGAGTTTGGGGCCATAGAAGGCAGCCTCGCCCAGTTCGGTACGGGCTTTCATGCCCTTCTCCTTGCATGCGTCGATGATGGCCTGCTCGGCTGTGGCCCAGTCCTCGTCACTGCCTATGTACTTCTCGGTGTTCTTGGGGTCACGCAGGGAAATCTGCACCTCCACGTTGTCCTCGGTGAAGTTGAAGATGCGGAACACGTGCTGGATAATCTCCACCACCTTGATAAACTCGTCCTTCACCTGGTCGGGACGGCAGAAGATGTGGGCGTCGTCCTGGGTAAAGCAGCGCACACGTGTGAGCCCGTGCAACTCGCCGCTCTGCTCATAGCGGTACACCGTGCCGAACTCGGCGCAGCGGAACGGCAGTTCCTTGTAGGAGCGCGGACGATAAGCGTACACCTCGCAGTGGTGGGGGCAGTTCATGGGCTTGAGCATATATTCTTCGTCCTCCTCGGGGGTGTGGATGGGCTGGAAGCTGTCCTTGCCGTAGTGGTCCCAGTGGCCTGATGTCACATAGAGGCTCTTCCCGCCTATGTTGGGCGTGATGACCTCCTGGTAGCCATAGGACTTCTGTATCTTGCGCAGCATGTCCTGCAGGCGCAGGCGAAGCTCCGTGCCTTTGGGCAGCCAGATGGGCAGCCCCTTGCCCACCCGCTCCGAGAACATGAAGAGTTCCATCTCCTTGCCTATCTTTCGGTGGTCACGCTTCTTGGCCTCCTCGAGCATGTCCAGGTACTCTGTGAGCATCTTCTGCTTGGGGAAGGAGATGCCATAGATCCGCTGCATCTGGGCCTTGGTGGCGTCTCCACGCCAGAAGGCCCCTGCCACGCTCAGCAGCTTCACGGCCTTGATGATGCCTGTGCTCACGAGATGCGGGCCCTTACACAGGTCGGTGAAGTTGCCCTGGGTGTATGTGGTGATGGAGCCGTCCTCGAGGTCCTGCTCGATGTGCTCCACCTTGTAGGTCTGTCCGGCAGCCTGGAACTGCGCGATGCAGTCGGCCTTGCTCACCTCCCTGCGCACAACGGGCTCGTCCTTGTGTGCCAACTCTATCATCTTGTCCTCGATGGTCTTGAAGTCGCTCTCGCTTATCTGCCTGTCGCCCGGAAGCAGCACGTCATAGAAGAAGCCATTCTCCACCGCTGGCCCGAATCCGAACTGGATGCCCGGATAGAGTTCCTGAAGAGCCTCGGCCAACAGGTGCGCGCTGGTGTGCCAGAACGTGCGCTTGCCCTGCTCGTCGTCAAACTTGTAAAGGCAGACGGAAGCGTCCTCTGTAATGGGACGGTTCAGTTCCACGGTCTCACCGTTCACTCCACATGCCACCACGTCCTGTGCAAGACGCCGGGAAATGCTCTCCGCTATCTGCATCCCTGTCACTCCAGACTCGTACTCGCGTACAGAACCATCGGGGAAAGTAATCTTAACCATAATGTATGTGTTACTTTAATTCTTGTTTATCCTATATATATGCCATCCTGTGGGATGCAAAATTACTTCTTTTTGACGAAAGCCCGTTTTATTATATAATGTTTTTGACCCATCCTGTCACTTTTTGACTTTGGAGTAATGCTTGATAAGGCTATAGGCGGTATAAAGTCCCAGTTCTCCCGCCTGGCTTAGGTCGGTAAGTCCCTGCTCGACTTGCCCTGCCAGGATATGCGCCACGCCCCTGCTGTAATAAGCGTCGGGAAACTTCGCGTCCAACGCCAATGCCTTGCCAAACAATTCGATGGCTCCCGCATAGTCCGACAGTTGCACCATCAGGCAAGCGGCGTTGTAGAGCAGATAGGGTGAGCCGGCATGGAGTTCCAGGGCGCGGTTGTAGTCCTGCAGCACCATGAGATAGCCCAGGCGCAGGTCGGATGCCTGGGCTGTGGCCCGCGACACCTCCAGCTGTGCAAACCTGCACTGCGCCCTGAGCATCAGCCCCACCAGCGAGGACGGCTCCTGCTGCAGATAGGCATTCATGTCGGCGATGGCGTTCTCGAAGTCACGCACGTGATAATAGTCGAGCGCGCGGCGGAGCAGCAGCCCCCGGTCCTGCGGACTGCCCTCCAGGCTCCGGGAGACCTGGTCGATGTCCTTCATGTGCCTTTCGGTCTGCGCGGAATCCAGCCCGCTCTCGCTGTTGGTCAGGTAGAGTGTGAAAGGAAGCGTGTGGCTGTTGTTGAGGTTCTCGACATCCTGGCTATAGGGGACGTACATCTTTATCTCGGACTTCTGGGGATGATATGACAGCACATATATCGGTTCCACCCTCAGGTCGGTCTGCCTGTTCTGCACATGTCCTCTGTAGTCGCTGGCATACTCGTTTTCCTGGTGCTGCACGTCCTCTTCCACCAGTTTGTCATAATCCTCGATGGCGTGCTCGCTCTTCTTCCTTGTGCGCTTGTCTTTCCTGTAAGTGCCTGTGGCCACTTGCATGCGCGCCCTGAGCAGGGCAAACTCGTCACGCTCGGCGCCATAGACATCTCCTATCTTCCGCCTTATGGCAGCCCTTTTCCGGTATCCCTCCCAGAACTGCGGGTAGTCACGGATGACCGCGCTGATGTCCCTGATGGCTCCCTTGTAGTCACCCACGTTGTCAAGCATGAGGGCTCGGTTGTAAAGGGCTATGGTGTTGTCGGGCTCCACCTTGAGCACAAAATTGAAATCCTCTATGGCAAGGTTGTCCTCGCCCACACTGGCACGGAGCAGTCCCCGGTTGAAATGCCCCAGATAATTGTTTGGATCCAGGTCGAGGGCAGCGTCATAATCCGACATGGCTCCCCTCAGGTTGTCCTGGTTGTAGCGTGCCAGGGCACGGTTGATATACAGCCCCGCCACCTTCGGCATCTGCACAAGTGCCTTGTCGAGTGAGGCTTCGGCCTGGGCATACTCATGCCTGCCCGCCTGGAACATGGCCTTCATGCTCCAGGCCTGCCCTGCATACTGGTCCAGTTCGAGGGCGCGGTCCACCCATTGCTCAGCCCTCACACTGTCCCCACGCGTGAGAGCCACCTGAGCCTTGAGGGCATAGGGGCCTGCATCCTTGGGCCAGTGCCTGATCATCTGGTCGAGCGAGGAGTCGGCCTTCTCGTACTCCTTGAGTTCCATCTGGCAAAGCGCCAGATTGTGCCAGCAGTTCTTGTCGTCAGGCGATATGCCAAGCGCATGCACATAGTCCTCCTCGGCCAGGGCGTAACGGCTGCGGTTGATACGGCACAGAGCGCGCAGCATGTAGTATTGCCCCACATAGGGATTGCGCTCCAGCGCACTTCCGCAGTCAATCTCGGCTCCCTGGTAATCCTCCAGGTAGAACTTCGACAAGCCACGGTAGAAATAGGCGTCTGCCTGCCACGGCCTTGCGTTGATGACAAGATTGAAGCGCTGGATGGCCAGCACATAGTCCTCATAGTACAGGGCGTTCCGTCCCATGAGAAGCACACGGTCGGCATTGATTTGCGCCGAGGCACGCGCACACATGCACACCAGCAGCACCGCCATCGCCATGCGCGGCTCCACACGAAATATCCTCTGCAGAAGTTTTCTCATCGGTTTACCCTTGAGGGCAAAAAAACCAAGCGAGCCCCGCACGCATGGGAACACCCGTTTCCACACTTGCGCAACCTCTGCCGCAAGACACCAAGCCAAATGCGGGACACACGCCACGTGGTTGACTCAGCGGCACGGCCTTACCTTATAGTTGCAAGAGAAACGCCCTTTCGCTATCGCCTGCAGCCTGGAGCGTGTCAACTGGCGGCGCAGTCCCTGCAGGTGGTCGGTGAAGAGCACTCCGTCCAGATGGTCAAACTCGTGCTGCATGACACGCGCCAGATAGCCGCCTACCCACTCGTCATGCGGCTGGAACTGCTCGTCCAGGTAAGTCACGCGGATGCGTGTCGGCCTCCGCACGCTCTCGTGGATGCCGGGTATGCTGAGGCACCCCTCCTCCGAGACATCGGTCTGCGTGTCATCATATTCCTCTATATAGGGGTTGATGAAGGCATGCGCATAACCCTTGTACTCCGGCATGTCCTCGGCCAGGGGATTGAGGTTGATGACCACCAGCCTGACAGGGAGTCCCACCTGAGGTGCGGCCAGCCCTATGCCCTCGCTCCTGTCCAGGGTCTCGTACATGTCCCCTATCAGTTTGTCCAGCCCCGGATACGAGCTGTCTATCTCCCCGGCCTCCTTGCGCAGTACCGGTTGGCCGAATGTATATATGGGTAATATCATATTGTTGTGCTGTATTGTCATAAAGTCACGGGCAGGCTCATGCCTCCCACATCCGTCTCCACCACCGGGCGGCGGTCAGATGCCCTTGCGCCTGTCCATCCATCCCTGCAGGATGATGACTGCGCTTATTTCGTCCACCAGAGCCTTGTTCCGCCTCGCTTTCTTGCCCAGCCCCCCTTGAAGCATGGTCTGGTGGGCAAGCACGCTGGTGTATCTCTCGTCCCACATGTCAAGTGGAATGTCGGGGAACTGCTTTCTCAGTTTCTCCACAAACGCCATCACCCTGGGCAGGTTCTCGCTGTCACGCCCGTTGGTCTGCCTGGGGAGCCCCACCACAAACCTGTCCACCTGCTCACCGGCCACATACCGGCACAGGTAAGACATCAACTCGGCGGTGGACACCGTGGCCAGCCCGCCCGCGATAATCTGCAAAGGGTCCGTCACAGCCAAGCCGGTGCGACGGACCCCGTAGTCAATTGACAAGACCCTCCCCATGCGTTACGCCTGCAGCGGAAGGTGTCCTGGCCTTACTTCTGATACAGCAGCCATGCGCCAGGATACTGTCCCTCAAGCGTGGCCCTGCTTTGTGCGGCCTCACCCTTGGTGTCGTAACTTGTGGCCACCACGCGGTACATGGCCCCCTGCGAGGTTGTTGCCTGCACCACGCGCGGGGTGTAGCCTTTCCCGGCGAGCGTGCTGCTCAGGCGCGTGGCGTTGGCCTTCACCCCAAAGCTTCCCACCACCACGCTGTACGCCTTCAGGGGCGCTCCTGACACCAGCTGCACATTCTCCGTGCGCACGCTCACATTGCTATAGTCGGCAGCGGGCTTCGTGGTGGTCACGGGAGACACCGTCACATTGGTCGTGTTCTGCGTAGGCGTGGTCACCGGCGTGGTGGCCTGAGTGGCCTGGGCCTTTTCAAAAGCCTTCTTGTAGGCACTCTCCTTGCTCTTGCATGAGGCCATGGCCAAGACCATGCAGAGGGCTGCGCCCATCCATAAAGTCTTCTTCATAATCTGGAACTTGTTATGTTTGATTTACGTTTTACTCCTCTTTACTTGTCTTATGGTGCAAAATTACTTATTTGTTGGTACATCGGCAACAGGTTTTGCCTAAAAAAAGTTAACCTTGGGCGTTTTTCGTGCCCCGCCGCTTTGCCAGGCACAGATAAAAGGGTACATTTGCAAGTAATAACAACAAACGCTAAAAAAGGAGGAGAATATGAAAGCTTGGAATTTCGCGATTGGTTTCATTAGCGGTGCCGCCATCGGAGCCGTCTGCGGACTGCTCTTTGCCCCCGAGAAGGGGAGCGAGTTGAGAGACAAGATTGCCGAGGCTCTGCGCAAGCGCGGCATCCGTCTGAACCACCAGGAAATGGCCAACCTGGTGGATGAGATTGCCGAGGAAATCCAGTCCTCAAAGGACACCGAGGAATAACCACACGCATGCCGGAGAGAACACAGGCCAATGCGGGCGGGCAGGACTTGAGCGCCCTGGTTGACGAGGTCAGGCATTACCTGCGGCTGCAGAGGAACTACTTTGCCCTGGACGCGGTGGAGAAGGCGACGCGCCTGCTCTCTGCCGTGGCCGTGGCGGCGGTGTGCCTCATGCTGGGCGGCATGGTGCTTTTCTTCGCGCTATACGCTTTGGCCGAGTGGGCGGGCACGCTGCTGGGCAACACGGCTGGCGGCTTCGCCCTCGTGGCCGCACTCCTGCTGGCAATGGCCGTCATATTCTACTGCCGCAGGAAACAGTGGGTGGTGCAGCCGCTGGCAAGGCTGATGGCCAGCCTGTTCCTGGACGGCGAGGACGGGGAAGAGGAGGGCGTGCGATGAACAAGTTGTCCGCCAGCCCCGTCAAGTTGTCCGCCAGCCCCGATGTGCTGGAGGCCATACGCATGCAGAAGAGGCTGCTCAAGAAAGACATCGCCGCCTCGCAGGCTGCGCTGTCCGATTGCGCGCGCGCCATGGTCGCGCCAGTCACGCGGATTGGCCGCAACGGGCACCGCGTGACCTGGTTCTTGAGTCGTGGCATGGCCATTTTCGAGGGAGTACGTATCGGGCTGCGGCTGTTGCACGCCACACGCTCACTGCTGGGATGGCGCAAGCGCAAATAGCCCCACGCTCTCACGGAAAAGGGCGGGGAGCACGCCACGCGTGATGGCGCTGGCGGGAAGTCCAAACGGCACACAGCCCGGGAAAGCCCCCGGAAAAACGGTGACGCACGCACACCAGCACGCTGAAGTGGCAAGGGCGCCAGAATTCTCTCGCCCTTGCCACTTCCGTCTTTTTCGTTCCCTCCGGGGCACTGCACCTTGGGCAGCGCCCCGGGCAACATGCCACTGCCATTCGCGATTGCCGGCACATCACGTTTGCCCCGAACCGGGAAACGTGTAAAGAACGCCTGTCCCCTCCTGCCAGGCATCACGCCTATCTGGTCTGATAGTCAATGACGCGCGTGATGGCCCGCTGGCATACGGGGCAGAAATCGGGTGCCTCGTTGATTTTCATGCGGCACTCCTGGCTCGGTCGGTACACCCCATGGGACTGATAGCCCCCTCCCTCATACACGCCCACCTCCGTGTAGAGGTTCTTGCCACTGGGCTTGGTGGGCACACTGACCCCGCCGGGCACCATGTCGGCCCACTTGGAGGCGAAATCAACCAGGGTAGTCAGGTTGGGCTCCCAGGGTTCGGTGTCTGCCGGGTAGAGAGTCTCATACTGGTCGTCATAGTAATACTCATCGCCAAGCCCGGCGAAACTGTGTCCAAACTCATGCACCACAACAGCCCTGCAGGCGGGATGGTGCGCGGCCGACATCAAATAGCTGTTGTAAATGCCTCCCCCGCCGTAATTGTCCGTGTTGGCCAGGACAACGATGTGCTCATAGGGGATTCCCGCCAGCAGGTCGTGCAGGCGCTTCAAGTGCAGCGTGGTCAGGTAACGGTCGCTGTAGAAGGTGTCGAAATGGCTGTCTGCCGCCGTGCGCCTCCACACCCCTTCATGGGGAATGCTCACTCCACTGTCCAGGGACGGGGAACAGACCGCGATGAAGTTGAAGCGGTCGGCCATCGAGAGGAAAGGCTCATGGGAGAGCAGTGCCCCGATGCTGTTCTCGCAGTCGCGGCGGAAGACATCCATCTCGTCATCGCGATACCCCTCGGCCACAAACGCCACGTCTATCTTGTCGCGGCTGTCGCCCGGGTGCCTCAGGTACTCCCACTTCTGCCCCACCTGCATGGGCCGGATGAGGATGTCGCGGGGATCGACACGGTGGGTCAGACAGCCGCTCACCCGCCTGTGGGTATCGGTGAGTGTCACCGTGATGTCCACCGGCACCTTGGGCATGGGCACCAGAAACACGTTCTCAAAGGACTTGCTCACCCGCGTGGCCTCACGCGTTGACTGCCACTCCTGGAACAGGGTGCTGAAGGAATGGCGATAAAGCACCACTCCCGTGGTGTCGGCCACCTGCAACTGCCCGTTGCCTTGCAGCAGCAGGCTGTCCATGTTTACCCTGCGGCCATACCAGCCGTCGCTCATCCTCATCTCGTCGAGGCAGATGTGCTGGCTCCTGCTGTCTCCGCCGAAAATGTAGTCAAGCCTGAGTGTCTTGTCCTGGTACCAGTCCGCCGCCCCCTGGGCACGGCTTCCTGTTCCCGTCCCTGCCACGATGAGGGCTGCCAGGACGGCCACCTTTCCCACTTGCATATGTTTCATGTCTTTTCCTGTTGCTGGCATCACAAGCACACCCCTATACTTTCCGCTCCACGGCCTGCAGGCTCAGAGCCGGCTCAAGAAGCGTTCCCTGTCCACCACAAAGCGCAGATGGCTGCCCTCACCGAGCAAGCGTCCGTCCGCATCGTGCGCCTCTACCCTGAAGGTCAACTTGCGCCCCTCCACCGCAGTCAGCGTGGCCGTGGCGGTCACGGTTGCCCCCAGGGGGGTGGGCACCAGATGGCTGCTGCTGATGTACCCGCCCACCGTGGTGCTACCCACGGGCAGTTCCGCCGCCACGGCCAGCATGGCGGCATTCTCCATCAAGGCCAGCATGGCAGGAGTTGCCAGCACGTCCAGGTCACCGCTGCCCATGCGTGCGGCGGTCTTGTCATCGGTCACCTCCAGCGCGGAGGTGTGTGTGAGTCCTATGTTCATCATGTATGGTAGTTGGTCCTAATCAAGTGACATAATCAATAAGGCGGGCGTCCTTCCTTGCCTCGCCATCGGCTTCCGTCCACGCGGGGGCTCTCACCCGCGCCCCTCCGGTCACGCGGGCTCCGCCACGCTCCCTCTCCCGTCACGGCAATGGCCCCGCTGTCCGGGCGAATATATAATGGTGTACCATTCGGGGCATCTGCCTGTCCTCCCACTTTCGTCTCGCGTGGTACGTTTTCCATGAGGCACCGTCCGAAACCTCCCCGCCCACATGGTCGGGCCGGCAAGCGCCCCGGCCACCGCCTGGGCGTGGAAGCGGGCTCTCACCGCAGGCTATTGCGCCTGGCCAATGGGTCACCCGCACCATCGGCGCACAAGTTGTCGTCCCCGTCGGGAACCACTTCCACCACCTTTCCGTCACGGTACACCACCAACGACAAGTGTGCGTGCCCCGCGCGTTTCCACAAACGGCGGTGGGCCAAGCGAATGCCCTCGTCAATCCGCTGCTGCATTCTGCGTATCTCTCTGTCTGTCATTGCTGCTGTTCCTCCTCTGTCCTGCCATATTGTTGCTGGAGCCTGCGAAACCGCTCTTCCTCCAGGATTTCCACGTTCTTGCACCCACAGCCACTCGCGATCTTCACGGCGGGGCAGTCACTGTTGTCGTATAATGCCCAGAAATCGCACACGGGCATGTACAGCCGGAACAGGTTCTGCAGCCCTGCCTCGTAGCGGCGGCGTATGACCTCCACGGGGATGTTGTGCCCCCCCATGCTCACCCTCCGCGCCACGCGCATGACAGCCTGTTCGGGCGTGTCGAGCATGAAGAAGATGAGTGTCACGAAATAGCCCCGCCGCTGCGCTTGCTGGATGAGCTTGGCATAAGAGCGTGTGGCCAAGGTGGTCTCGAAGGCAAAAGTCTCGCCCTCCTTGAGCAGCTGGATGATGCGCTCTATCATCAGGCGTCCGGCCTGGATGGCCACCCCTTCGGGGTTGAATGGAGAGAGCCCCGCCGCAATCTCGTCGGCATTGACAAACTCCCTACACTTGAGCATCTCGGGCAGCATGGTAAACGAGGCGGTGGTCTTTCCCGCACCGTTACAACCCGCGATGATATACAGGTTCATGTTTTTCTGCTCCATATCTTCTGTTTGTGCATACGTTAACTGTTTCTGCTTTTCCTCCGTCCTGCCGCATGACGCGCCGGAAGAAGCCCGTGCCGGTGCCCCGCCCGGCTCACCCGTGGTGCCCGCGCGTGCGTCCTTTGGTGTCCGCCTCTGGGCCAAGCAGGTCGGGACGAAGCCTGCGGGTGCGCTCCAGGCTCTGCTGCAACTGCCACTCCTTTATCCTGGCCTCATGCCCCGAGAGCAGGATGTCGGGCACCTTCCAGCCCTTGTAGTCGGCCGGGCGTGTATAGACGGGAGCCTCCAGGAGGTGGTCCTGGAAACTGTCGGTGAGGGCGCTCTGCTCGTCCCCTATCGCTCCCGGAAGGACACGCACGATGGCGTCGGTCATGACGGCGGCGGCCAGTTCGCCGCCCGTGAGCACATAGTCGCCTATGCTCACCTCCTTGGTGACGAGATGCTCGCGTATGCGATAGTCGATGCCCTTGTAGTGGCCGCACAGGATGATGATGTTCTCGCACAGGGAGAGGCTGTTGGCCATGGGCTGGTCAAAACGCTCGCCGTCGGGGGCGGTGAAGATGACCTCGTCATAGTGGCGCTCGGCCTTGAGCGCGCTGATGCAGCGGTCAATGGGCTCGCACTGCATGACCATGCCCGCCGAGCCGCCAAAGGGGTAGTCATCCACACGCCTCCATTTGTCCAGCGTGTAGTCCCTGAGGTTGTGGACATGTATCTGCACCAGCCCCTTCTTCTGGGCGCGCCCCAGGATGGACTCCCTCAGGAAGCCCTCGATGAGCGGGGGAAGCACCGTGATGATATCTATTCGCATATGCCTACTATATCCTTTATACAGCCATAGCCGTGGCGTTCCAGGTACCGGTCGATCCCCCGGGCCACCTTGGGGCCGATGGCGGGGTCCACGAAATTGGCCGTCCCTATCTCCACCGCCGTGGCTCCCGCGAGCAGGAACTCCACGGCGTCGGCGGCCGAGCTGATGCCCCCCAGCCCCACCACGGGTATCCTCACGGCATGGGCCACCTGCCACACCATGCTCAGGGCCACAGGCTTCACACAGGGGCCGCTCAGCCCGCCCGTGCCGATGCTGAGCACGCGCCTGCGCCGCTCGATGTCGATGGCCATGCCCATGAGCGTGTTGATGAGACTCACGGCGTCGGCCCCCTCGGCCTCGGCGGCCAGGGCGATGTCGGTGATGCTGGTCACATTGGGCGAGAGCTTGACGATAAGCGTCTTGCCGTAGACCCTGCGCACGGCCCGCACGACACTGGCCGCGCCCTCGGCCGAGGTGCCGAAGGCCATGCCGCCGTGCTTGACGTTGGGGCAGGAGATGTTCAGCTCAATGGCGTGTATGTGCTCCAGTTCGCCCACGCGGCGGGCACACTCGGCATAGTCCCCGGGGCTGTTTCCCGACACGTTCACCACCACCTGGGTGGGCAGCGACTGCACCTGGGGGTAGATGTGCTCGCAGAAGTAATCCACGCCCCTGTTCTGCAGGCCCACACAGTTGAGCATCCCCCGCGCGGTCTCGGCCATGCGGGGATAGGGATTGCCCTGGCGCGGATGCAGGGTCGTGCCCTTGACGATGACGCCGCCCAGTTGCCCCAGGTCAACCAGGTCGGCATACTCAAGGCCATAGCCAAACGTCCCGCTGGCAGTCATCACTGGATTCCTGAGCGTGAGGCTGCCTATATGTGTTGTCAAATCTGCCATTTCAGTTTCTCGATGTCAAAAACGGGCCCTTCCTTGCACACGCACACGTTCCCCTCCGTGGTGTCCTCCACACAGCAGAGGCAGGCGCCCAGGCCGCAGGCCATCATGTTCTCCAGACTCACCTCGCAGGCCACTCCCGCCTGGCGCGCGAAACGTGCCACGGCCACCATCATGGGCTTGGGGCCGCACACGCTGATGCGCGTGAAGCGCTCGCCCCGAAGCAGGCTGTGCCGGGTGACGAGGCCCTCCTCGCCCTCCGAGCCGTCCTCGGTAGCCACAAACACGCGCCCCACACGCCGGAACTCCCGTATCTGCAGCAGGTCGTCCCTGCCGCGCGCCCCCAGCAGGAAAGTCGGCTCCACCCCCAACTCGCGCATGCGCGCGCCGGCATAGAGCAGGGGAGCGACTCCCACGCCGCCCCCCACAAGCAGGGGGCGGTCGCCCGCCGAGGCCGGCATGGTGAAACCATTGCCCAGCGGAAGCACCGCATTGAGGGTGTCGCCCGCATGGAGCATCGCCAGATGGCGCGTGCCCTCGCCGGCCACACGCACCAGCAGCCACAACTCGTTGGCCCCGCGGTCCACATAGTGTATGCTCACGGGGCGGCGCAGGTAAGTGGCAGGACTGTTGTCAACACGCACCTGCACAAACTGGCCTGGGCACATCGCGGGCAAAGGCCCGCGAGGGTCAGTAAGCCTGAGGAGCACATACCGGTCATGGATATGCTCCACGGCCCTCACTTGCAGGTCTATGATGTGTTTCTTCATCTGGTTCCTTTATACATTATACATAATCACGCTGCAAATGTACTAAAAAGAATTGGGTCAGGCGGCATCCTGTATGCACAACCCTGCGCTTGCGCCCTTCTTTTCGCGAAAAGGACAGCCACGCCCGCCCCACAAGTTCACTTGTGTCCATATCCATGGTGGGAGACTTGATGACTTCAACCTCCCGTAGATATGCAAAGCCGGGAAAAGGCGGCACGAGACGGACGAAAATTTTTGTTTACAAACATGACGCAGGAAATATTGTAGGGCATCAGGCTTCACACAGCCTTGCCGCGAGCCACGAGCCAAGCCCCGGTCCCTCACAAGGACACCAGATGCCCATCCCATCCACGAGGCTTGCCCACACACAGGAAGCCATCCCCCACCCCTGCGAACAAGGGCAGTCCAATAAGGGTGATGCACCAACAGCCCTCCCGCCACACGTCACGCTCCCCATCCCAGGGGGGGCCGCTTGCCCGGGAGAAGCCGCATTCAAGGCACGGCCCGGATGCCACCCAAGCCCCCCTTCCTTGCCATACCCAAAAACGCAGCGCGCCGCGATGGCGGATGCAGCGCGCTGCGTTGGCGGATGCACTGCGCTGCGTCCTCGTGGTGAATTGCCGGGCATCGGTGAGAGGGGGCGGGCCAAGTAAAAGGGAAGCGTTCCACGCACGCTTGCGCCAGGCACTCCACGCTCCACGCACGCCCGCCCCCGTCACCTGTACCAGCCCGATGGCTCCACCCCGCCCCCAGCCCTCCTCATGCCGCCCAAGACGGCCCACACGCCAACCAAGACGGGCAGACAAGGCAGGGGGCGCGCACACGAGAAACTCAGGCTGGGGGTGACGGAACTGCCGCAGCAGTCCATACAAGGCAGGGACACACACAGGCGAGCAGCCTCCGCCCCTGCTTCAGGACTTGCCCGCCTGCCCCCGGGAAAGGGGACATGACGAACTACTGGCGAGGGGCAAATATCTCAAAGGTCCCGTCATCAAAGAAGACACGGATCTCGATAGGCTTGCGTTGTGGTTTGTTTAGATTTTTAACTCCATCCCTTATCTCCTCCAAAATGGGGGAGACCGCCACAGGCCGCTCTCCTGCTTGCTCCGGGAAGCTCAGCGATGGCTGCTCTCCCTCCCGGGCTTGCGTGTCGTGCTCCTCATGCGGGGCGGATGTGTACATCTCCCCCTCGCCAAACATGAGCCAGTTGACACTGACCTCGGGGAAGAAGGTGTGTATGGCGGTGACCATATTGCTGGTGGGCTTGGTGCGACCATTAAAGATGCTGGAGAGCGTGCCCTCCGCCACACAAAGCTTTGCAGCGAACTCCTTCTGGGTCAGACCCAGCGTTTTCATCAGTTGATATATGCGATCCTTCATCTTCAAGACGTTTTCGAGGGGTTTTTACAGCCCCTTTCGATTCCTAAACCACATGCAAAGGTATGCAAAGTAATTTGCTTTTGCAAACATTCACATGCCTAAACCGCAGGATTCAAAACTGCGTTTCTTTTGTGTGTGCAGTGTTCAGTTTTGTTTTGTGCATTCTTGCGGACGGGGAAATGCGGAGTTCTGAACGCTCCCATGCATATTTACACACTTAAACTTACATTCTCCCACAAAAAGCACCGCAACTACTGGGATTTCAACAGTTACGGGGCACATAAAAAGCCCAAATGCCGCCACGAGGCTATTTTTGCGCATATCATTACAGCAAAGCAACCTATATTGGATGTGTATTCTTGATATTTCTTTGGTTTTTAGAGCAGTATCGTTTTATGCACAATACTGCATAAAATTCTCTTCACAGATTAGACTTTTGCATTTCGAATCGTAAACCATGTGCGTGCCCCATACAACTGCACGTTTGTATTCGCAAATCTAAACCGTCCGACAATTCACGTTCAAAAACTAAAATTGCAACTTTCCGAATTCAGTTTTACGAATCCAAATTTCGAGGGAAGCCTGCCTAACGTGCAATTCACGCGATTTTCGCCTGGCTGCGAAAAACACGCACAAGTGGCAGGGAAAGAGATTTTGCGCGATTCTCAGCGCACAAAAAACATGCGCAAACGCCTATTCCACAAGCCGTGAAGGGGCATTTGCGCATGTATGACACAGTCCGTAATCTGGAGAGAAAATCAGTGAAGGATAAAGAAAATGAGATCCTGGAGCAGTTCACCATCGGGAGTTTTGCCTCCCTCAAGCCCCTTGCTGCGCGCGTCCGTCTTGCGAATTTCAGCCAGAATGAGCATTGTCTTCACTCCCGAATAATTCCTCATGGCGGGCAGAATGTCCTGGCGTACCTTCCACTCGGGCTTTTCCAGCCACTCAGCCACTCCCCTATCATCTCGCCGTGGCGCGTAGTACGCAACCATGAGGTCAGAGAAAAATGTAAAGAGATTTGATGTCGTACGCTGGAGTGCGAAACTGCGTGGATTGCCCTGGTAATACTTGACGATGCGCGCCGCGCGCTCCAGGTCGCGGTTGGCAAGGGCCGCCTGCAACTCGAAGTCGTTGAACTCACGGCTCACACCTGTCTGCTGCTCCACCAGCGATGCGGTCACCTGCCGCTCACCCTGCGGCATGGCCAGCGCCAACTTGTCCATCTCGCTTGCCAGGCGGCACAAGTCGGTGCCCACATGGGCCGCCAGCATCTGGACTGCCTGCTGCTCGATGGCCAGGCCGCGCCGCTTGAGATAACGCGTGATGAAGGGAGGGAGCTGCCGCTCATAGAGCCTCTTGCTCTCATACACCACACCCACCTTCTGCAGGCTCCTGGCCACGGCCTTGCGCTTGTCCAGCGTGCCGTGCTTGTGGCAAAACACCAGCACGGTGGACGGATTGGGCTTCTTGAGATAATCATCCAGCGCGTCCAGGGTGCGCAATCCTTGTGCCTCACGCACCACCACCACCCTGCGCTCGGCCATCATGGGATAAGCCCGGGCCAACTCGACAACCTGTGCGATATTGGCATCGGCACCATACACGATGTCGAGGTTGAAGTCCCGCTCCTCGGGCTTCAACAGGAAGTTTGTGAGAAACTCACCCAGTTCGTTGATGTAATAGTCCTCCTCACCCATCAGGTAATAGACGGGGGCCACGCGTCCGGCACGCACATCGCGCACGATGTCCTCTGCGGTAGGGCTCTTTGATGTTTCTGCCATAAGTGTATTTACGTTCCTAAGTTTACCATATATATAATGTGTGCGACGCACGGACTCGCCACCGCCGTCGCACAGCACGCTTTCCCGGGAGTGGCCTCCGCGCTTCCACGGATGCCTCATTCCAGACGCCAGGCTCTCGCTTCCGGGGAATCCGGCCCGCCCAACGGGCTTCGGGCACACAGGGAATTTTCCTTACATCCGCCCGGTTTCCGTCCCCTTTCCGTTCCCGCCCTGCTTTCACACACCAGGCAGGCTTTTCCCATCTGGAGCCAAAACTTCCCGGAGGACGAGGCTGTGAGATTTCGCAAAACACGCCCGCCATCCCGTCGCCTTCCAAATACGCGATTCTCACGAGGTCACCTTCCGCCCCTCAAGGCAAGGTTCGGCAAAGAATCAGTAGTCGAACTTCAGGTGGCGCACGGTCTTCTTCTGCTGCTTGATCATCTCCAGCGACTTGATGCCCACCTCCACATGCTGCTTCACATAGGCATGAGTCACCTGCCGGTCACTCTCGCTGGTCTTCACCCCGTCGGGAGTCATCGGGTTGTCGCTCACCAGGAGCAGGGCCCCAGTGGGGATGTGGTTGGCAAACCCGCAGGTGAAGAGCGTGGCCGTCTCCATATCCACCGCCATGGCACGCGTGGTGAGCAGGTACTCCTTGAACTTCCCGTCGTACTCCCACACCCTGCGGTTGGTGGTATATACCGTACCTGTCCAGTAGTCCATGCCCAGGTCTCGGATGGAACTGGACACGGCGCGCTGCAGCATGAAGGCGGGCAGGGCGGGCACCTCGGGCGGGAAGTAGTCGTTGCTCGTGCCCTCGCCGCGTATTCCCGCAATGGGCAGGATGAGGTCGCCCTTGCGCGTCTTGGCGCTTATGCCTCCACACTTGCCCAGGAACAGGCAAGCCTTGGGCTTTACGGCACTCAAGAGGTCCATGATGATGGCGGCGTTGGGGCTGCCCATGCCGAAGTTGATGATGGTGATGCCATCGGCCGTGGCCGTGCGCATGTTGGACGAGTAGTCGGGCTTCTCGACACCAAGCTTCTCACAGAAGATGTCCACATAGCCATTAAAGTTGGCGAGCAGGATGTACTCGCCGAAGTCCTCCAGAGGATGCCGCGTGTAGCGGGGAAGCCAGTTCTCCACGATTTCCTGTTTCGTCTTCATACCTGCCTAAACTTGTGTTTCAAGGAAACAAAGTTAGCATTTCTTTCCTTCAAGTTGAAACATTCTTGCGTTTTTTGATACCTTTGCAGCGAACAAATCCAGATGGACACACTCAACCTGCCACAAGCTGCCCTCAGGCTAAGCACACAAGACGGGCGCGCAATGGTCTTCGACCCTTTGCGCCGAAAGTATGTGGCACTCACTCCCGAAGAGTGGGTGAGGCAGCACTTCGTGCATTTCCTGATTACCTGCAAGGGGTATCCCGCCGGGCTGATAGCCAACGAGATGGCCATCACGCTCAACGGCACACGCAAGCGGTGCGACTCGGTGGTCTTTGGGCAGCACGCCCAGCCGCTGATGATACTGGAATACAAGGCCCCCGGCATCACGCTCACCCAGAGGGTCTTCGACCAGATCAGCCGTTACAACATGCGCCTGCATGTGGATTGGCTCGTCGTGAGCAACGGCCTACAGCACTATTGCCTGCGCATGGACTACGCCCACGGCACCTGCCGGTTCCTGCCCGACATCCCCGCCTACAGCGAGCTGGCAGGCAGGCCTGCGCAATGACGGGCAAGCCCCGGCCGCATCACGCCGGAGGCCATTCCCACAGAGGGGAAGAGATGCCGCCCAAGTTCCGGGCCAAAGGTTTGCGTAAGAACTGGGATTGGGACTTTCCACATATCACCGGGACCAGACAAACCTGGCGCGGGAAACAACACCGCCGCAAGCCCAAGGGCACAAGCGGGGCCTACAACACTCCGCCACGGGAAGTTCCAGTCCCCTCCCGCGAAAGGCATCCAGGAATGGTTGCGGGACGTGTTTGCGCACATGCCCGAAGACCTCTATCCGCGTTTCCCGCATACGGGAAAACTTCCTGGCCCAACACAAAACCAGGGCTGGCACCCCGTGGGAAGCGCCAGCCCTGGTTTCCGTTCCTGCCATGAAGCATTTCGTGACAGCCACGCACATTCCATGTGCCTGTCACAATTCTATGGTCGAGACACCGCCGTGTTTCTTGTTCACCCTCACCTCGTGCTCGTTCCACAAACGCACATCCTTGTATTCTGGCGGAAGGATGACATTGCCCCTGCGGTCCAACAGTCCGTACAAGCGCCGTCCCACCCCGATCCCGCAGACCACATAATCTCCCTTGAACCCGGAGAGATAGGTATAGACAGGCTTCACGATGATGTCATCCTTCACCCTCAGCCCCCACCTGCCATCCCGCTCGAAGGGCTCCACACCTTGCAGATATTCCCTCAACTGCTGGGCTGTCATATTCCTCCTTGCGGTATTCGCCTTCTTCACGGTCACCATCTCGTCGTTTACGGTGATGGTGTCCCGCACCTTCTTCACATAGGTGGGGACAACACCCTTGCCTGCCCTCAACCCCGCAAACATGCCTTCCCAGTTACGCGGTTTGTCGGGCAGGCCAAACTTTCGGTAGTTGCCCACATTGTCGATAATCACGCACACCTTGTCCTTGTTTTCCCTGTTGACACGCAGTCCCCGCCCCACCATCTGCAAGTATTTGGCGAGCGACAAGGTAGGCCGTGCCATCTGGATAAACTCCACGTCGGGGCAGTCGAAGCCCTCATCGAAGAGGTTCACGTTCACCAGGCAGCCTACCTCGCCACGCCTGAATGCTTCCACCATCTCCTTGCGCCGCCCGGCTGGCGTCTTGCTGTCAAGTGCCACGCTGCTCAGTCCCAGCGCATTGTAACACGCTGCTATCGCCTGGGCATGGGCTATGTCGATGGCATACACGATGCCCCTCCTGCCCTCGGCGTACTTCTTCACACTGCCGTAAAGCCTTTGGATGGTCTGCGGTATGTTCAGTTTCTCGTCCATCTCCCTGACGGCATAGTCGCCGTCACTCCCCCGCCCCCTCAACTGGTTCACCGCCAACTGGTCGGCCGAGAACTTTCCCGTCACCACATAGTCATAGGGCGACAGATACCCGCGCATGATGAAGTCGCTGGCACATGGCGAACTTATCAGGCTGTCAAACAACCTGGTAAAGGAACTCCTGCTCATGCGGCAAGGTGTTGCCGTCATGCCCAGCTTCATGGCCTTCCCGTTCCTGTCAAACAAGTTTTGGTAAGAGCCGGCGATGGCATGATGCGCCTCATCCACCACAATCAGCCCCGGCACACACCCCACCTCTTCCAGTTCACCCGCATGTATGCCCAGCCACTGAATGGAGAGCACCCTTATCCTGACTTTTGCCTTCAGGGCCACTTCCTTCTCGCCATACTCCAGGCAAAAGCGGTCGAGGGTCTGCCGCATCTGCTCCACCAGTTCCCGGCGGTGCGCCACTATCCACACCTCACCCTCGTCATGGCTGTCAAGAAACCATTTCACCACCGAAGCCATGACATACGTCTTTCCCGTGCCAGTCGGCATCTGCACCATCACCGAACTGCCGACCCTTTCCCTCTGCCCCTTCTCGTTGTAGAATTTGACAGCGGAAGCGGAGGACAGAGCCTTGATGATACTCTCCAGCATCTCCTGCTGGTAGTCATAAAGCCTTACACTCTTCATCTTAAAGGAAAATCCGCGCTGTGTGCGGTACGGAGAAGCGGATGACGCGCCTCACACTTCCCCCCTCCTTGCGTCATGTGGATGCTTGAAATTACACATCGCCATATTTCACCCATGCGGCGAGACATGTTCCCATGTCGGAAGAGGGAACTTGCCTTCAGCGAACCCCGCGAGGGAATCTGCTCTGTGGAGCGAGACATGTTCCCAAGCCGGAAGGGGGAACTTGGCAGGACAAGCACCGATGGGGCACGGAAACAGAACCATTTGCCAGCCAGGCAGTCCGTCATCTCACCCCGCGCACCTTTTTCCATGCAGCAAACCATGTCCTGAACAATGGCTCGCTCAAAGCCTCGCCTGGATAATGCCTTACGAGGCGCAAACTACGCAAGTTCATCCTGAAGTAGCGATGCAGCTTGCCTTCGTCCTCCTTGCTTCCGAGTATGGTGTCATACTGCCCAAAGTTGCCGCCACGCATGATTTCATCCAACAAGAACTTGCCTTCCTTCTCATCTATCGGCGCAATCATCCTGTCTTCCGACAGCCCGAACACCTCGTGCAGCACATACATCACCGCCCTGGCAAACTTCCACATCCCAAGCCTTTTCAACTCATGCCGCAATGCATCTAAATCCGCGTTTACCCGCGTAACCTGCGGGAGACTCTTACAAGCATTCAAATTCGCTGAACCTGTGAATTGCAAACCGGCGGCCAAAGGGGAAGCCAAATCCGTGCGCCACTTCACCAACACGAAGTAATAATCCAGCAACTGCCTCAGTCCAATCCCCTCCGTGAGCACATGGCGGTACAGATGCGAGAGGATGTAGATGACATTGAGACTCACCGTGGGTGCCGTTATCTCCCCATACCCGTCAGGCAACTCTACGACATTCGAGCATTGCAAGTCCATCACCTTCCCGAACCATTTCTGCATCCTGCGGTTATGAACAGGACAGAACATATACGATGGCGTGAAATGCACCTCTACCGCCGTCTTCATCACAGGGAAATCCACATGATGATAGCGCGTCACTTGGTTCGGGCACACCTTGTTCACATATTCCATCACCCGCTTCCTGCCGCCTGCGAGATAGATGTCGATATCCCCAGGCGTACGCATGTAAGGGTCAGGATAGAGCAAGGCATTTCCCTGTCCTTTCAAGATGCAGCAGCGGGATCCCTCTTGCCGGAAGTTCTTGCACACCTTGGCAGAATCCATAAACAGGCGGATGTTCTGCTGCCGTATCCTCTGAGCCATTCCCATCCAGAGCATCAACAAGTCCCCATCTGGAGCCAGTTCCTTAGGCAACTGTTTGATGCCATGAAAAAGCACACCCACCAACGCCTGTTTCCTGGCAATGGCATACAGCACCTTCCAGTCCACATCCTTCACCGAGGCAGGAATTTCCGCCACAGAACCGACGCAGAACCGTAAAAAATCAAAAAACGTTCGTTGGTGTGTCCGCATTCATGTTTATTGCCTAAACTTTCTCCCACTGATGTGTTTCGCGGTTGTATCTCTTGATAATCTTTGCAGGAACGCCTGCCACGACACAGTCGTCAGGAATATCCTTCGTTACCACAGCATTGGCGCCAACCATCACATTGTCGCCAATATGCACAGGCTTGACAATCTTCACCCCTGGAGCCAGGTAACAATTGTCGCCAATGATACTGCCGCCCATGCCGATGTTTACACCGGCATTGATGTTGCAGTTGGCACCAATCCGGCATTTGGGATTGACCACAATCGTTCCATAGTGCATGATATACAGCCCTGGCCCGAATTGGTTTTTGTACAGAGTGAAACCCAGTTTATATGACAAGTGCTTGTGTATGAGATAGTGCCACATTGTCATCAGCATTGTCAGCGGGTTCCTGTGCTTGCGGTTTGACCAATACTCATAATGCCTCAGATTCACGGTGAAGCAAAGCCGAGGATTCAAGAGAACCATTATCCACGACTTTACCCCCCCCCGGAAACAAGATTGCGCTTCATATCCTCATGGATATAAGCCCACATATCTTTTCTTGTTTCTATCCTTTTCTTGTTTCTATCCATTGTTGTAATCTAAATCACGCTTGTCACTCCGTTTGGCACCTCTGCTTCATATGCCCAATATAATCCTGTCCATCTGTTCTGTGCATTTGGTCGACGTGTACTTCAGGCTTTCCTTATAAGCGTTTTCCCCCATCTCACGTGCCTTCCCTTCTTCGTCATAAAGAGAAGCCAAGGCTGCTTGCAAAGAGTCCACATTGCCTAACTGGTAGGGAATTCCAGAGTTTTCCGAAAAGTAATAACTGATAGAAGAAACATTCGTATAGACGACAGGCTTATGATAGCGCATAGCCTGTATGCACAGCATTTGCCCCGAACTGCCCACGTCCTCCCTCAGCGGAACCACTACAATAGCCGCCCTTTCCACGAGCTTGCCAAATTCTGACGGGGTCACTTCTCGTTTTAGTTCCACATTGGGTGGCAGTTTGTCCAAGCCCTTGTTCATTTTACTTGCCACAAACAAGAATTTCCGTTCGGGCATCCGCTCTGCCAATTTCAGCATCAACTGATAGTCTCTGTTTGTATATCCGCCCGTAAAGACATAGCCTTCGGTAAGGCTTACCTCCGTATGCCTCTCCTCCAAGTCGGAACAGTACGGAACAAAGCAGAGGTTGATTTTCTTTGACAGCCGTCTGTAGAACTCTATCTCGTCCGGTGTTTGAGCCATCAGTGTCAGTCTGTCGTTGTCCATCATAAACCGCAATGCCATCTGCACATATTTGTTCTTGCCCAACCCATGAAGATAGAAATTGTATAGATAGAGATGGCTCTCACTACCTAAGATCCCACCGAAGAGACGGGTAAACAGCATACAGGAAATCCCCCCCATCCACCTGAATATATCCTTACATTTCTAAATTTCCAAAAAGACAAGGCCATCTTGGTAAACCCGTAGAATACGCCACGTACCACATCCATTTTGGAAGGAAATCTCTGGCGAGGCACCTTTTCTATATAAAACCATTCTGCCGCTATTCCCTTTTTACGGATATGGTCGGCATAAGCATGTCCGTAAGACTTATAACTACAAACCTGAATAACCTTCATGCTCTCACTTCCCACGCATCCTGAAATATCTGTCATATCCGGCCAGCAAAACCTTGCTGGTATGCTCCCAACTCAACTCGTTGATGACACGGTTCCTGCCATACTCGCCCATCCGCTTGCGCTGCTCCGGGTCATCGAGCAGTTCGAGAATCTTTTTTGCCATGTCCTCCGCATCATTTCTCTTCGCATAGAGCGAGGCTTCCTGTGCCGAATACCTGCCCTCGGTCAAGTCAAACTGCACTACAGGTTTGCCCAATGCCATATATTCCAGCACCTTGTTCATCGTGCTCTTGTCGTTCATGGCATTATACTCGTCCGAGTTGACACAGACATCCGCCGTGTTCAGATAGTCGAGCAAGGTCTGGTCTGGCACACGACCCGTGAACTCCACGATATCGTCCAGACCCATCTCATGGCTCAACTTTTTCATGTGTTCCACATCGGGACCGCCTCCCACGATACCCCAGAAAACATCATTTCTGCCCGGCAACTCCTTGATATACTTGGCTGCTTTCAAGAGGTACTCGATACCCTCCTGCTGACCTATCACACCCAGATAGCCCACCATGAACTTCTTGCCGCGCTTGATTTCCGGCTTTGGCTCCTGTATCTTCATCCGCTCCAACTTCGGACCGCTTCTCAACACAAACACATCCTCTGGCTTCATTCCACCTCGTTCGATGGCTATCTTCTTATAACTCTCGTTGGTGACGAAGGCAAACTTGCAATGTCTGTAAGTCTGGCGCTCCAGCCACAACTGGCTCTTGTAGAACAAGCCAGATTTCTTGCCGAACTTCGCCTCGTAAAGTTCGGGGCAAATGTCGTGGTGGTCGAAGATATAGTCCACCCCCTTGCTCTTGAACATCCTGGCCACCATCCAGATGTCGTCAGGCGGGTTGCAGCCATGGATGCAGTCGAAACCAACCTCCCTGTAGCACTTCTTCGCCAGCCGGTACTCATGCCAGAGTGCCGCTCCATACTCACGGGCATACCCAAGTGCCCCGTTTCCATCCTTGGGCAACCTGTGGCGATAGACGTGCACGCCCTGCAGGAACTCATATTCCCTGTCATACCCTTTACCCGTGGGACTGATCACCGATACCATGTAACCATTGGCCGCCAGGGTGGTAGCCTCTTGCCAGACACGGGTGTCAAATGGCACGGGCAGATTTTCCACAATGATCAACACCTTTCTATCCATATAGTTGTTGCTAATTTGTTGTTTTTCAATTTGTACACGAGTTTTTTCGTTTTCTCTTCCTTCCCATATTCCCCGGAATACCATGCCGCCTGTATCTCGGGCACGACATCTGATTCTATACGCGCCACAATGCCGCCACGTTCTATCACAGCCACTCCGTCTGACACGGAAACCTTGCAGGCAGGATGCAACACCAAGGCAGCATAACCATCAGCCGAAGCCTTGAAGATGTCATCGACCTCCAAGCGCCTCTGCTTATCAAAACTGAAGCTGCGGATATGGCTGAACCCATTCTGCCAATGGCATAGCCCTTGCAGTTCGTCCTTTTCTGGGGACAAAGCCAAATTCGTCAACGTTGTCTCTGCTTTCTTACCCCACAGGAAAGCGCCCATCATCTGACTTTGTTCTTCCCCATTCGTCACATACACTGTGTTGTGATTGCAAGAAAGGCGATACTCATTACGCTTCTGCAAGTTGCAGTGATAGATAAACGTACCTGGGTCGCCAAGAATGCACTTGCCGTCCACATAGAGTTGGAAACTCAACGCGTCGGCATGTCCGTGGGCTGCGATACTTCCGAACCCCAAAGGCGCATGGTCAATGCCTATCACCACCTTTCCGTCCCGGCTTCGCAAGAATGAATACCCGCCTTGCCCAAAGGTTTTGCTTCCCCTTGGCTTCCACAGGGGCAACCCCTTGACAGCCTCTATTTCACCCGGGGCGAACATCCATGCGACAGTCTCCGACAGGTGCCCGAAACTGCCATATCGCTTTCCTCCGCCTCCGTTTGAAGCCTCGTGTGCCAACACCATTGAGCAGAGTTGCAGCAGGTAACGATAATGGCATATATCACCTCCTTCCAAGTCGAGGATCTTTCCCTCGTCATTGTCGCCGAACTCGCAAGCCTCGGTCTCGCTCACCATTGAGCAGGCCACAAACTCACATTGCCTTGCCAGCATCTTTTTCCATCCCGCAGGCACAGCCACACCGCCTCTTTGCATCAGGTGCATCACCAAGGCATAAGCCTCCATGCCGAAGGTCTGGTAGTGCAGGGCCATCTCCTTGTTCACGCCATCCTCATAATTCTGTTTGCGGAGTTCCTCATCGAGGATGCGAATTGCCAGTTGCTTCCAAGGCGCGTGATTAAAGGCAAAGCCCGCGTATGCGATGGCGGTGGCCTCCACCAGCAAGTGGTTGTTGGCAGAGGAATAGCGGGAGTAATGCCGCGCGACATACGAGGCCATATTCTTGATGCCGTTCTCCATACCCCTCGGCAAAGCCCCGTTCCCGGCATATCCCTTTTTCCGCAAGAACGCCAGCGACACCGTCCACTGTATGCAACGTATCGCCACCTCCATCACACTCGTCCAGGAGATGCCGTGCAGGAAAGGATTCTTCTCGTTCCAGCCAGAAAAGAGCCTCTCCAGTTCTTCCGCATATTTCTCCTCGCCCGTGGCATAATAAGCCTTGGCAAGCAGGGCAAACTGGAAATGCCGGTTCAGTTCCCAGTTGGTTCTTGCGTCCCCAATGTCGTCCCGCTGCTTGTAGTTGAACGAATAACTGAACCCGCGTCCCCATTCCTTGTCTGTCTGGAATCCCGCGTTCCACCTGTCCTTGTACTTCTCGTAGTCATATCCGCCGGGCAGGTGGATATGCGTGTTGAGATGGAAAGCGGTATTCTTGAAATTCAGCCCGACCCTGCCTGGGTCAAACCGCAGCGATTGCAGCCTGCCGTCAAAAAGGCAAGCCGTCACGGCCACATCACGCTTTCCGAAAAGTCTCTTCTCCTGCCCTTGCAGGCACCTTTGCTGAAGTCTCCATCCGACTTCGGGCAGGTTCATTGCCCGAAGCCGGTTGAAGTACCATTGTAGTTTTCCCATCAAAGATTGTTCGTCATTATGCCCCGGCTTGATGAACAGCCGGGGCTGGTCAAAGGGGGAAACCCTTAGAACTCAGTCTGCTTGAAGTTCATCTTGAACTCCTCGTGCTGTCCCTCTTGGTTCTGGTTGATGTCCCCCCATGAGATGCCCTCGTACTTGCCCTCGTAGTTCACCTCCTTCCACTGGCGAACCAGGTCAATGACAATCTTGTCGGGATAGTTCTTCAGCACGTCCTCAAAGTCCTTCTCCTTGTTGGTGACCACCAGCACGTCGCTGTCCCTGCACACGTCATCCAGGTCGGCGGTAACAAAGTGCTGCAGGTGAGGAATCTTCGCCATGATGAAGTCCTTGTTGGTGCCTGTCAACTCCGAGATCTTCACGTTGCGGTCGTATATCTTGATTTCGAAGCCTTTGCCCAGCAAGCTCTCCACCACGTCCACAATAGGCGAACAGCGAAGGTCGTCGGTCCCGGCCTTGAAGCTCAATCCCAGGATACCCACCTTGCGCTGCCCCTGGTTCATGATGAGCTGCACGGCACGCTTCTTCTGGTTCTCGTTGCTCTGGAAGATGCTCTCGATAACTGGCACGTCCACGTAATTGTCATGTGCCAGGGTCTTCAGGGCCTTCATGTCCTTGGGCAGGCAAGAGCCACCATAGGCGAAACCGGGCTTGAAGTAGTAAGGGGAGATGTTCAGCTGCTTGTCCTTGCAGAAGATTTCCATCACCTTGTGGGAGTCCACGCCCACGGACTTGCAGATGTTGCCCACCTCGTTGGCGAAGACAATCTTCAGCGCATGGTAGGTATTGTTGACATACTTCATCATCTCCGCCACCTTGATGTCGGTGCGGATGAACTCGGCGTTGATGTGCTCGTACATCTCACGGAACACTTTCTCCGCATACTCAGAATCTGTACCGATCAGGGTCAATGGCGGGTTGAAATAGTCCTCCACGGAAGTGCCCTCGCGCAGGAACTCAGGGTTGCTCACCACATTGAAGTCCACGCCACGCCTCAGGCCACTCTCCTGTTCGATAATCTCACCCACCTTCTTGTTGGTGCCGGGAAGCACCGTAGAGCGGATGGCGATGAGGTGCATGTTCTGAGGCTTCTTGTCACTATTGAACTTTTCCCTCAATGCGCGACCGATGCGACCGGCCACGGTGTAGATGTAGTTGAGGTTCAGGTGTCCCTCGGGGCTTGACGGGGTGCCCACCACGATGAATGAGACTTCCGTTTCCATGATGGCCTCCGCAGCGACTGTCGTTGCCGACATCAAGCCTTTCTGGTGCGCTTCCTCACAAAGTCCGGCGATGCCTTCCTCTATGATGGTGGGCTTTCCCTCGTTCATCAGATGCACCTTGTTCTCATTCACATCCACTCCGATTACCTTGTGGCCCAATTTTGCCAAACATGCCGCGCCTACGCATCCTACGTAGCCGAGACCGAAAATACTAATGTTCACGGGTTATTTCTGTTGTAAGTTACTTATTATGAGTTTGAATTTGCCTCTTTTGCTGTAAATCATCTCGTCCGGGGAGCAAACCCTGGTTGTTATTTCCATGTTTCCGTATCCACAACGCTTCATGGTTTCCTCCACCACGAACTCTATGTCGTTTTCTGTAAAGCCCTCGTCGGGAGCGATTCTTATCTCCAACTTTCCTTTCTCGTTCTGGATCCATTGGCAAGCCCTGATATGCTCGCCTTCCTCGATAAAATCCACGCGGGTGATCATGGAGCCGTCCTTGCAAATCAAGAAGTCATCGGCTCTTCCTACTATTCTTCGAATTACCCCCCCCATAATGCCGTTTATAGTAGGAATTTCATTGACAACAAGCATAAGTTTGTTTCTATTGGTATATATCAATTCTTTCTCCGAGACTTGGTGAATAGATATATCTATATTGTCGAGTCCTATCTTCTTATCTATATTTTGCAATAGTTCCTTTTCTGTTTCTTTATAAACAGAACCGTCTGGTACTATATTCAAATCTACCTTTCCTTTTTCTTTTTGTATAAATTGAGAATATTTGACCCATTCTACATCCTTGAAAATAAAGGTCAATGCTGCATTACTATACTTTGTTCCGTCCTTACCCACGATAAAGGTCATTGCTCTGCCATCAACTTTTTCGATACCATTCGTATAGTCGATGAATCCTTCCGGTGTTTTCCTCACATCTTCTTTCAAAACAACTCTGTCTTCCGTCTTATACCTGATAAGAGGGAATACATCATTAATGAGCGATGTAGAAATGATATAATCATCATAATATTCCTCTATACCATATCCTGGATCTTCAAAATATCCATTATGATTAAACGACTCTTCCAAACGGATGGTTCGTTCAGTCGTACCATAATGGTCATACACTTGTGTTTGAAACACTTGTTCTATAACCTTCCTTTGGTAATCAAACAGTGTTTCCGAAGAAGTAAAGGCCACAGGAATATGACATTCCAATCCTTTGTCCCTTAATACAAGTGCCAAACTGTACAGCGAACTTGGGTAACCCTCAATAGCCTTAGGATGATGTTTTTCTATCAACCGATGATAAGTCTCAGCCGTCTGGGCATTGATATTGTAACTTGACAGAAAAAGCGTGTTGCTAACATGTACCTTCAAGAAAATCTCATCCCTCGTCAAGTTACCACGCAACGAAACCATCGGTTCGCCATAATTGTATCCACATCGTTTTCTGTAGCAAACGAAATAAGCCTGTTCTCGCCAAACAGAAGCCCAATCTTGCCATACGGTCAGAGGCGTGCCAGTCGTTCCGCTTGTATGATTCTTGATGAGTCCTTTCTCCTTTCGGGTCAATAGATCCTTGCCATGCTTTCTGAGCATGTCCTTGGTGAGGATTGGGAGTTTCACAATATCTTCCAAATGTTGGATGTCATCTGCAGACTTTACCCCCCCCCGAAATGCATAGGCTGCGGTAATATCCCGAGTTGTCCCAAGCCTTATGGAATATTTCCAGGAATCTCTTTTCGTTTCTCTTTCTCAGTTCGGCGGGAGACATCCCATACATTTCCTCTATCTCATTCACATATTTTCTCGTAAAAAATGAGGAGCGTAAAAGATACTTGGCCGTTTCTTTCAGGTATTTCTTGATCATGATTGTTTTGCGTATGTTGTTCATTGGTGAAAACGAGCAGGAACTCCTTCCTAAATCTCATTCATCGGAATATCAAGTCTCATGCTTGTCATATTTTAAAGAGTCATACAATTCACGCAACTGCTTTTCCACGTAGCCCGGCAAGTGCGTCCGAACCTTTTCAAAGGATTTCTCACCCATTTGCGCTCGAAGTCTTTCATCTCCCATCAAAGTGTGAATGGCACGATAAATGGCTTCTTTATCCCCTGGCTCCATGATGAACCCGTTTTCGCCATTCTTCAATATCTCGGGGATTCCGCCTACGGCCGTGGAGATAATGGGCAGGGAATAACTCATGGCCTCAAGTATCGAGATGGGCAAGCCCTCATTGTAGGAGGGCAGGATATATGCGTCCGCCGTGTTCAGCAGCCGCTCTTTCTTTTCTCCGTCCACCCATCCCTGATATTCCGCCATGTTCTCCAGCCCGTTCCGCCTGATGATTCCTTTCACTTGCTCCACATCGCCGTCACCACCAAGCAGAAGCCTGGCCTTCCCGTCAAATTCCGACCTGTGCTCCGTCAGGACATCCATCAAGTCACAAATGCCTTTTCGTTTGCCCAGACGTCCCAAAAAGAGCAGAACAAAGTCATCGTGCTTTATTTTCTTCACATGTGGCGGCGCTATCACATTCTTGATGACTACCACATTCTTGTGGTGAATCGTCTTCTCAAACCATTCCTTCCAGCTGTCACTTAGTGCGATTATGCAATCACATTTTGCAAGTGTCCTCTGCACGGCATTAGGGTGGCGCGAGGTGAATTTGTGAAAAGTCGCTCCATGGCAATGGAAAACCACCTTCTTGCCGAACATTTTTGCCAGGTTGATGAAAACCCGTTTTCGCCAAAAACTGGCATCGCTTGATCCATGCACATGCACAATCTCTATCTCCCTGTGGAACAGCATCCATTTCCAGAACTGGGCGTATGCCTTGAAAAAGGTCAACAGCTTCCGCACTGTTCCATAATCCACCACCGTGGCCACATGGTTGAATGGCTTGTAGAAAGTGCTGTACACACTTTCCACGGCTGCCACGCCACCATGCACCACCCGATAGTCTATGCCTATCGTCAACACATTTCTTGCGTCTAACATTTTATTTTCTTATAAATTTGACTAACAAACTTCGTTTTTTTTCAAGTCGCTTTCGTTTCCGCTGGCGATGGCCGGCAATCGTCCTGTCTCCCATCAGTCACCACCCGCAAGCCCCGCCGGCTTGCCTTCTCTATAACCATTTTATGACCTTGGCTGGCACACCCGCCACGACACTCATGGGAGGCACATCCTTTGTGACGACCGCACCGGCGCCGACCACCGAGCCATGCCCTATGACCACATCTTCCACCAGGCACACAGAGGGCCCTATGTAAGCGCCGTCCTCTATGGTGGCAGCCTTGCCCCTGTTGGAGCCTATGGTCAGGAACTGGCTCAGCGTCACATTCTTGCCTATCCTTGCCGAGGCGTTTATCACCACTCCTATGCCATGGCCGACATAGAGGCCGGGGCCTATGGGGGTCTTGGTGGAAATCTGGATGCCGTATTTGGAGGACAGGTGATGATAGACGAGCCAGAACACGGGTCTTAGCGGGCTCCTCACTCCTGCAAGCCGAAGCCAGAACGTATAGACGAACCCCCTCTCATGTATCCACACGCTCAAGAACTTCTTCCATTTACCCCCCCCTGGCATAAGGCGGGCATATCTTTGGTAGTCTGCCCTGAGGGCTGCGAATGCTTCTCTATATGTCATTCCCCCAACAGTTTCCGATAAACACCATAGTATTTCCCCGCACAGACTTTCATCGAATAGTTCTCCTCATATTCCTTCTCTATCAAAGCCTTGCTCAGGGAGCCCCGCCCGTCCACGGCTCTTTTTATGGTCTGGCAAAAGTCCTCGTCGCCAAAGGACGGGGAGCAATAGCCATTCTTCCCGTCCTCAATGACATCCACGATGCCACCGGCTGGAGTACAGACAGGCACGACCCCCAAGGACATCGCCTCCAGCAAGGACAGCGGCAGCCCCTCATAGTCAGAGGACAGGACAAAGAAATCGGCCAGGGCCATATAGTCCGCCACATTTTTCCGTTCCCCTATGATATGGATTTGCGGATTGCCCGCATACCTTTTCGTCCACTCTTTCTCGTATCCGCTGCCCAAGACCACCAGGTGAAACCTCACCCCCTCGGCTTGCAGCCTGTCGAAAGCCCGGAACAAGCGCGGCTGGTTCTTCATGGCGGCACACCTTGCGACATGGATGAACACGGGCGACTCCTCTTTTCGAAGGAAAGCCACGTCGGCAGGCACCTGCCCCGTCGGTTTCAAAGGTTCCCTGCCATTTGTGATGCAGACGGCCCTGCTGTCACCATACAGCTCCACATAACTCTGCTGGCATGTCCTGGAAATCGTGACAGGCTGTATCCTCTTTTTATAAAACCAGTGGTACAGCCCTTTCATCCATGCACGGTGCAGGCACACGCTTGCGAGGTTATGCAGGGTGTGCACATACTTGGCATGCCCGAGGAGCACAGAGGGCGGCATCAGCAGCAGGAGGTTGCAATGGGCGTGCACAATATCCGGTTTCTCTCTTTTTATAGCCCTATAAACTTCCACAAAAGCCTTCCTGCACAAACCGCTTGGACAATGCAGGTTGACAAATCTCACCCTGGGAGAGACATCGCCCAGGTAATGCACATTCCTTGGGTCACTCTCGTCATCGGTGGTCAGGAGCACCACCTCGTCTTCCGGGTTCTCCGCCAGCCTGTTGCACAAGTCCACCACAAACCGCTCCCCCCCTCCGGAAGAGAGCGAATATGACAACTGAAGTATCTTCATTTCCTCTCTTTTATTTTACACAACTTGTCTTGAACATTACGATAGCCTCCCGTGTTTTCGGGAAGCACAGACATGGCAGTGTGTTTTTCTTTAGTACACATAAGTTGTGTATATACCATCAATCGCCGAAAGCCAAATAATACTTTTTGATTTCCTTGACATTTCCACACTTCTTACATTCTAATCCTTTGCGAATCTGGACATACAATTTTTTTTCCGTGTGGAGTCTTATAATAGAATCGGCTACTGCCTCCGGAGAACTTTCGCAAATGAGCCCCGTTTGCCCATCTACAACCGCGTCTTTTGCTGTAGGGTAGTTAGTAGTTATGACTGGAATGCCTAGTACTTGTGCCTCATCTATGGCTATTGAGCGCCCCTCAAAGTCTGAAGTGACAACCAACATGTCAGACTTACTCATATACTGATAAGGGTTGGGGCGCAATCCGATGAACGAGAGCACATCTTCTACCCCCAGATGTTTTGTCAGAGTTTCGAGATTATTTCTCAATGGCCCGTCTCCAATAATTGTCCAATGGAAAACGAGCCCCCGTCTTTTTAATATCGAAGCCGTATGAATAGCACGCTCGAAATTCTTTGGGGACGAAAGGCGGCCAACTGAAATCAAGTTTATCCCCTCTGTGAGCTTAAATTCATTGTCGTTGATTTTTTCCGTCGCCATCTTACGTATCATCTCACCATTAGTAATATTTTCCAAAAACCATATGTGATCCCCACTTTCTGGGAAATGCCTTTTCAGGATGTCCCTTGCTGTTGGTGACATAGTAGCAACGACACTTGCCCGACAGAAATATGGACGGTCAAATTCCTCCTCATACCCTAATTTCTCATAATCATTATGTATCCATAGTATCTTCCTTCTTGCTTTTACCTTATCAATAATATAATAATTTGTGATTCCCTCTTGTCCGCCATAAGCCACATCATAATCCTTGTCCAACATGGGGATATCATCTCGCCACAATTTCCACAATGTCTGGATAAGATGCATCTTGTGCTGATGCCTTGCCTTGTATGTTCTAATCATTTTCTTCACCCAATTGACAGGTGAATGCTTAATATAAAACTTCCAGTCCTGCGGTTTGTGTGCAAGGCAACTAAATGGATAAGGCGCATCTATAATATTGACATATCCAGGCACTTGACTATAAAAAAGTCCTTTCCTGCTAAACAGCATCAAATCAACCTCATACTTGTCGTGTGACAATGTCCAAAGGAACGATATCGTTGCCTTCTCTGCCCCTCCTGCTTTCAGTGCCCCTTGGACGACAAGCATTTTTTTCTTTTCCATTTAAATTTCTTTTTTATGTCTCAATCACACGTTCTTTTCACACTTTTTCCTTTACTCAAAACCACATTACGCTTAAATTACGTCTAAGCAATATGGCTTAGGATTTACGCCACCAAAAGAGATTTTCCCTATTTATATACTTGTCAAAATAAGCAAAAAGCACAACAGCTAAGGGCTTGTTACTTATCAACAACTTATAAGGATATCCATATTTCCAAGTTTTTCCTAAAATCATTGTGGTGTCCAACTTTACAGACCTGATTTTCTCACACAATTCCCGGATCAACATGATTTTATTTGAAAACGGGAACTTACTGCCACATATCATCTGAGTCAATAGAGAACGTATTCTACTGTAAAACTCCCCATCTATAATTCTTTTATTTGTGCTACTTTCTCCCATGATTTCATTCATGATTTCCCTTATCCTGAAAGCCGCCCATAATTTTGACTCCTTGAACACATGCGTCAAACTTGCGCCATTTTGATAATAATAATAGTAACAACCTGGGATGAATTTCACATTTCTTGCATTAAGTGCCACTTGTAATTGGAACACCATATCTTCAGACAAAACCTCTCTTTCCGACATTTGTCTGATATTGTGCTCTTCAAGCAGCAGCCTCCTGTACATGGCAACATTGCAAGCCATGATGTATCTATGACCTTCTGTGATGTCTGTTTCTCCTATAAAAGAAAGGGCTATTTTGTCATCTGAGATATTTTCAAAGGTGTGAGTTTTGCTATAGTTGTTCGTCTTTATCCACTTCCCGTTAGGCAACTCGACATTAAACCCACTATAAACAACGTCATATTTCCCCCTTTCCGTAGCCGCATATAAGGTTGCATACATTCGCGCATCCACCCTGTCGTCGCTGTCGCAGAATATGACATACTCGCCTTTTGCAATGTCCAAGCCGCTATTGCGCGCAAATCCTAACCCAGCATTCTTCTTGTGGATGACCTTTATCCTATTGTCGCGCTTGGCCCACAAGTCACACATGGCAGGACAATTGTCAGGCGAGCCATCGTCTACTATTATTATCTCCAAGTTTTTCAGTGTCTGATTAACGATGGAGTCAAGGCACCTGTCAAGATAAGGCTCAACTTTGTAGACAGGGACTATTACACTAACAATTATCTTATTTTCCATATTATGGTTTAGAGGTTCTACACTTTAATTGCCCAACATTGTCATTCTTTTTTTGAAGAAGCATCAAAAGAAAGAAAACAAACGAATGCTTGAAAGGTATCTCGACCATCGAGATTGCAAATATTGCATACACAAAAACGACAATAGGATACACGGTAACATACTTGTTTTTTATTTGTCTAAACAACAAAAATATTATCATCAAAAATGTCAAACAGCCTAACGCGCCAAATTGGATAAACAAATCAGCCAAACCATTTTGGGCATCAAAGGCTCCTGTGTACATACGAGATATCATATTAGAATTACCCACTCCATAACCAATCCATGGGCTCTCCTCAAAAGCGTCTTGAATATTCATATAAATATCAAGTCTTCCTGTAAGCGTCAAATCTTCATGAAGAACATTCACAATGAAATCTTGGACAAAATCGAATTGCAAAAACCAAGGCGTAAAGAAGAAGAAAAGAATATCACAAACAAACAAAGTGAAAAAAACAATCTTTATACTAGATAGATGTTTTTTCATCCTATCACTTGAGAAAATTGCCAAGACAGCCAAAACAACCGCCCCCAATAAAGTAGTTGTACATTGCGTGTGGATTGAAACGGCAGCAAGCATGAATATGAACAGCAACAATAATTGCTTCTGCTTGTGGTTCAAAATCGGATGCGCCATATAATATATAGCACAAAAATACAAATTCAAATAACATACCGTAAACTTGTTTCCGACCATATACCCCTCTATATCATCGAACACAACGACATGTTTCATGGCGTCAATATTGACGGGCATGAGCAAAATGCCCATACAAAAGAGCAATGTCCTCAACATTGTTCTAAAGTTGCCTGCGTCAGCGTTTTTCTCAACAAATATCGCAGACATAATTAAGCCCAACGAGGTGTACAAAACATTTTTTGATGATGTGACACCTGAAATGTATTCGCCATCTCTGTATTGGACACTCAGAGTTTGAATATAGTCTACATTTGCTTCGACGGATATGATAGATATTATCGAAAACGCAAGCAAAGAGAGATTTATCCATAGGTAATCCTTGTCAAAGAAAACCTTACTTTCTTTACACAACAATGCCGCAAGGAGCAAAAAACATGCATTTGTAAACCACCCACTCACGGTCGGGCTAACCCCGAAATAAGAAAGCTTAAAAAAGAATATGGAGAAGATAAGTAAAGAACACAGTATAATTTTACTTTTTCTCATAGCCTCCTAACGCTTTAATTAAATATTCTTTCGAAAAACACCTTCGCTTTTCCAACGTGTCGTGCCACCCTACATTTTCATCGACATGAACCACTTCTAATGGTGTGTTTTTACTAACACACCGCTTTTTAGAAATTCCAAGTTCCTCTATCAAAGAGACCTGGCGATTGTCCTTGTTCTCTCTATCATCGTCAACTATAGTAAAGAAAGGCTTTTCAAAGTTCACGGCAAAGGCCGTTCCATGGAAAGACGATGTTATCACATAAGAGGCATTTTCGAATAAATTCACAAACTCGTCTGGTCCAATATTGCATACGACCTTATACCCACGCATAATATTAATTGGATCCGAATCAATCATCACCACCTTATATCCCGTTTCGCGTTTGACCTTCTCGATAATCTCATACGCATAAGGATAAGGATTGAAATTGTAACCTAACAAATAGCACAAAATGTACTTGCCACTTAGTAATGGCTCAGATTCTTTCACAATGCCTCCCCATCCCCGCAAGTCAAACAGGAAAGTTGGATCTAAAACTACTTTCGTTTTCCTATGGATTAAATCCTCCAGAATGTGAGACCGTTCACGTACTCCTATTGAGTCGTACTTGCTCAAATATTTTGCATAATCGGATTTATATTCTTGCGGTATTTCTTTTACTGCAAAACTTGATGCATAAGCTATTCGCTTCTTATTTTCGGGAGCCCATGATAAAAAGAATGTGGTGTCATGTCCGACGAACACAGGATTCCAAACTTGATCACTTCCCGTCATATATATATCAAACAGAGGTGGCGATGCCAACAAATCATTGGCCGTTTCGTAAGTTTGGGTCAAAGTGATATTCCGTTTATAGAAGGAGGCCATCAAAGACAGATGCTTGTTTTTGTCAACTCGCAAAAATCTTCGGCAAAGGCCAGAAATCTTTTTTTCTATAAAATATTTACATCGAGAATGTTTCACCACATGTTTTTCCGCTTTTCGGAAACTGACGTGATAAGAATTTGGATAACAATAGTCAACGACAATTGGCTTGTACCCTACGCTCTCTATAAATTTACAAGTAGCAACCGTCTGAAGGTGTGACCCATAATTATCCGGACGGTGCATTGTAATGACCCCCACTGTTTTCATTCAAAAAATTCTTTTTAACATGTTTTTTATACTTTGTCTGGGATTTAGTAATCTGCGGAACACCGCTTGCCTTCTCCTATATTTCAACAGCACACCAACGACATCCTCAATGGTGCAATCTGCTGATTTAAGCTTCTTGTTTATAGCTTTAGTAATTGGAAGCGGCTTAGGACTTTCCCGTAACTGGCCTTCTGCTACGACCTCAAAAGGATGAGGTGTCAAATCACAATTGACTTTCCGTAAAACCTGTTCTCCTTTTTCCGTGAAGGCTATTGCACAACTGACTCCGTCCTCGTCATCCTTGTAAGTTTCTCCCCACAAGTCTCCAATTCGAATATCCGCAGACGAATTATCGTATTTGTATTTGCAATGTTCAAAGCACTGCTTGCCCAAACAGCAATGGCCCAAGAATAATGAATAAAACATATCCCCCTTTGTCCATCTGCTTTCTATGTAATTTTTTTTTCCCGCAATTAACATATTGTAAGAATCATCCCAATTTATCTTCTCGCCATGCTCCTCACCATCTATCCCCATCGCCCATGAATCGTGCCAACCAGCCCACTTGTTACGCCATGAGGCATAAGTTATCTTTCCTACTTGCTTCTCTGCCCATTCTGCATATTTCTTCCAAAGAAACATAGAGGGAACACCATGGCAGAAGAAGTCGAGCAACACGAAATTGTCTTCGCAACGAAACCTTTGTATATAGCGGCGGAAAGAGTCTATCTGGCAGGGAGTACCTGTTACCAGATATTTTTCCTTCCTGTTGATTGCCTTGAAGGCATCAACCGTATAACTCTGGATATACTTGCTCCCCGCGCTTTGAATCAGCTCCTCCGCTGTTGTCGCAATATAATGCTCTGCCCGATTTTTGTCGGCATTATAACGGACACCACAAACCTTATACCCTTGTCCCAACAGATACTTGCCTATCTCAAATCCAGCACCACCAGAGGAACATTTTCTTCTGACCATGTGGTCTTTGCTCCATGCCGCGTAAGGATGGACCTCCGTTTCTTTCAATGACAACCCATCATGTAGATAAGCGCAAACCTCCGTACATATACCACAATTTGTACACTTGCTTTCGTCTGTCATGTGAGGCTCGTAGAATCCATCCTCGTTCAGACTAATTTCAATTATTTTTCTTCCACAAGCCACAGCACAAACTCCGCAGCCATAACAATCATGGACACTTGATATATTTTTCATAAGAAACTAATGTGTAAGCCTTCGCATAACGCTTTTTGACTTTGCGCCAACAATTTCCCGCTCGTGTGCATCAAGCCCCAAGTAGTATGAGTTTATTGCGAAAGACAATATCGACACCACGACAACCACACAAAAACGCCAAAAGGGCACATCTACAACCTTATAAATTAAACAGGGAACAAAAAAAGACACAAGGGTTATCACTATCATGCGGCCAGTTACTTCCATGAAATATTTGCAAACAGGAAACTGTATCGTCCGACCAAGGAGTATTACCCTTGCTATATGGCATAAAAATTCAAAAGCCATAACCACCAACATTGCCATGTATGCAGGTGCACCAAATCTTAAGAAAGCATAAACAACAGGAAGGGTGAAAAGCGATATCCCACCCACTATTATCTGATAGTCGCGTACTATTCCAGATGCATGCATGGCAGAAATCAACGGGTTAGATAACGCCGAAAGCATAGAAGTAAACAAAACTATACGCGTAAACAAGGCCGTATCCTCTGGAACATCTTTTAGCCAAACACCAAGTATGGCTGGCGCTTCTATTATTATCGGAATAGACAAGCCCAACATTAGGAGATACGAAAACTTACTAGACCGGAACACTAATTTATACATGCTCCGACGATCGTTTTGCGCATAGAATTTTACTATCTGAGGCGTAAACGCCATTTGGAAGTTACCGACAAAGCCTTGTACCTTACTCAATATCTGATATGCAATGCCTCTAGCAGCATTCACAACGGGACCAAAAAAAATGTTCAGTATGACATTTACACCTTGCTCTCGGGCGATAACTGCCAATGCGCCAATCATATTCCAACCGACGAAAGAAAACATGCCCTTGCAAATGGGCCTGTCTATTTTCCATGACACTTTACAAACAGGGAACTCCCTTTTAACATAAAGCCCATAGATTATTCGAAGGATTACTTGCGTCAATCCCATCAAAATCGCGTATAGCACCAGTTTGTCAATGGGTGATATGTATATCAAATAACATATTCCCAGTTTCATTGCCACATCAAAAATACTAAGATAGGCAAATGCTGACATCCTTTCGTAAGCAATTAAGGCTGCGTTATATGGTTGACTGACTATCGTTATAAGAAACGTAAGCAATGAAATCTGAAAAACCCAATTTGCCGCGGCATATCTGCCTACTGGGAAATTCATGTGAGTATTCAGGAACCACACACCTACCGCCTCTGCAATTATAAGAGTTATAAACGCCAGCAAGTAATGTATAATAACTGCCGAAGAAAAAACTTTTTGTATAGACTCGCTATTGTCTTTCCCTATTTCAAAGGAAAGAAACCTCTGTGTAGCCGTTGTCATCGTGCCGCTCACAATAGAGAAAACAGTAACAAATCCACCAACCACATTGTAAATTCCATAATCAATCTCACCTAACGCATCCAAAATGACACGGGAAGTGTAAATGCCAACAACCATTGTTATCAGCATACGCACATACAGCATCGCTGTGTTCTTCGCTATTCGCTTGTTATTATCTGATGTTTGATTTGACATTAGCGTTTTGCCGTTTGAGAAATACTGTTTAAGTTATAATTCTCTTGCTTTTTCAACTTTGCATCCGTGCTTTTTCCACTCTTCCCTATGGCATCATGTTTCATTATCAATGAGTTCACTGCATAGTGTCACCATTGCCGAACAAGCATGTCGGTTTGAGAACAAGACCGGCATCATTGAAAAGACTCATACTATCATCCCCAAAACATTTCATTATTGTTAACGAAAAGACCACGGAGACACCTCAGTCCTTCAGACTCTCCTGGTACCACTCGTAGAGTTTCCGCACACCATCCTCAATCTCGACCTTGTGGGTCCAGCCAAGACTATGGAGCTTGTCCACACAGATGAGCTTGCGGGGAGTACCGTCTGGCTTGGTAGAATCAAACTCGATTTCGCCTTCGAAGCCTACTGCCTTACATACGAGCTCGGAGAGGAGAGTTCACGGATGGTCAGTTCCCTGCCAGAAAAACCCGGAAGTACGAACTGCCACGCAAGCCGCATTGCCTGTCTTCGAGAGTGAAGAAATGTGGAGCACCTGCAATGGGGCGCTACTCCTGCCGCCCACGCAGTACTACTGGACATCCACATGAAGTACTACTTACCTGGCCCGTGAAGTACTACTTACCTGGCCCGTGAAGTACTACTTACCTGGCCCGTGAAGTACTACTCCCATTTTTCGTGCCCAGTGCCTCGTCTCCCATACCTGGTTTACACACCGCGCATATTGTAATTTCACATTCCCGTTTGCCATTCTTTCAAATCATTTCTGCAAGCATCTGGTTTTCAGCCTGAAAGTTGAAAGAAACTTGCATCGTTGTTTCTTTCTTCTTTCACCCCCGTTCCCGTTGTACCTTTGCAACCGTCAATCAGACATCACTTATCTGCTGGTGCCCTTGACACACTTATTGTTTAACTGCCTGCCGGGCGCGGAAACAAGCCGCGTAAACACCAAGTCCCATACCGGCGATGGGCAAGAGAATGATAGACTACTCTATCTTCATGTGGAAGAGTCCTTTGAAGCAGGACGCAGTGGAAATGGCTTATGCCAAGAACCAAGTGAGAAAGGTGCTGACCTTCGACGAGTTCGTGAGGCACATCTCTGACCACAACGGGGTCTTCACCCGTGGCACGGTGAAGGGTGTGGTGAGCGACACCTGCTCCTGTCTTGTGGAACAGCTGCTGATGGGGCACAAGGTTCAGTTTGGCGAACTGGGCATCTTCGGCATCTCCATCACCAGCGAGCCTGCCGCCTCGCTGAAGGAGTTCTCCGAGGACAACATCAAGGAGGTGAACATCCTCTTCAATCCCGGCGAGGACTTTGAGAACCTTCGCTCCAAGGCCGAGTTCAACCTCGTGGCAAGCCGTGCCGTACAGGCCGCTACCATCAAGGCGGTGAAGGCGAACGAGACGACCGTGGACCTGGAGGCCGCCAAGAGGAGGAATGACACCCCCGATGACCGCGATGAAGGGGACAAGAACCCCGGCTCGGACACCCCCGGAGGTGGCGACACCGGTACAGGATCCGGTGAAGACGGTGGCGTGGATCTCAACTGACCTGCCTGTGACACCCGACTCTGTTCGGGTGTCACTCTCTTTGGATTTCCCACGCAAGTCGAAAGTCCGTCCTGGCCAGCAGATTCTTGCGCAAGAGGAAGCAGGCTCCGTCTCCTGGAACGGCCCTATGCCTCTGCTATCACCTCCAGGTAATCCCGCCGGATGGTGATGACCGCCCCGCTGATGTACCTGATTTCATTCCCGATGACGGCTTTCTTGCCGCTGTAACTTTGCACGTAAGCCTCCAGCCCCTTCAACTTTCCCGCCGTTATCCTCACCTTGACCCCTTTCCTCAAGGGTGCCATGGTGCCCATGACCGGGTCTTCACCATTCTCCACTATGCGGCGGAAGTTGTCCACATCGGCATCGGAAAGCCTGTATATCTCCCTTTGTCCGGGCATTGTCAGCATCTTGTAGACATCCGGGCGGAAACGCACGTCTGTAAGTCTCCTGGCCGAGATGCGGCAGAAGACGAGGGTGGGCAGGAAGTTTTTTTCCCTCGTCCTGCGCTTGTGCGTGCGCTTGTCGATACAGCAGACTTTCACCTTGGGTATCCAATAGTCGAACCATATGCCGTCGCGGTTCTCGGTCTTCCGCATGGACACGGCAATGTTTTCCTCACAATTCATCCTGACCACCGCCACATACCAGCCCGCGTCCCTGGGCTCTTGAAGTCCCTCGTTCGGTGCGGTTCCTGTCTTCCAGCAGGTTTTCCCTTGGCTTTTGCCCACGGCTTCGCCGTCGTCCCCTGCGGTAGTGGACGTGACTTGTGGCTGTAAATCTGTACTGTTCATCATCGCGCGAAATCAAGTCCGCTTTTGATGCCTTCTTCCGAATCTCTATGTAAGAGATACAGGAT
>ERZ808259.124-NODE-124-length-51190-cov-10.016720_pt1 | contig 51190 bp, 34 predicted proteins | sample MGYA00521279_ERZ808259 | MGnify/ENA primary metagenome ERZ808259 (study PRJEB31516, sample SAMN03275586) | gut metagenome | biome: mammalia-associated habitat; material: feces | host: Papio cynocephalus | place: Kenya | collected 2012-07-27 ...
GCAAAAGTACAAACGTTTCTGAATATAGACAAGGTATAAACGCAGAGCCGCTTACTTTTGCCTGTGCTGTTGCCGTGCTGTCTTCGTGCGGAGGTAGTGTTTGACCACACTCTGCAACTATCTCATTTATTGCAAGTTACGGAACATCCGTGCGGTATGCGGTCTATTTTGCAATTTCGTTCTCTATAGAAGTAGTACTGCATTGCCGATTGAAGTAGTACTTCGTTGGCGGTTGAAGTAGTACTTCATCGGGCAATGAAGCTATACTTCAAGTTTGCCCGACATAAGACGAGGGAGAAGAAGGTCTCGCTGACGAGCGAGAAGGGTGTTCTGCTGTTCAAAATTATGTATCTGCTTATGGATAACAGATAATCGCTCATTAGCCAAACACCTTAAATCTTCTGAAGGAATAATCATCTTTATTCGATTTATATCTTTTGGATAAACATGTGGTTGCGCCGCTCCTCTTTGGAAATTACTGATAACTCCTCGAATATTATTCAACAATTCATACACATAATATATATAAGGTGTAGTTGACTCTTCGATATAAGAACAATCTGCTGCCCAAATATCAGAATAATGAATCGCAATATAACCTGCATTTGCTCCTGACGAACTCATTGTTACAGACACACCTTTCACATTAGCCTCATTATGAAAGCCTGACGGTTCAAGACCTGCGGATATCACAGGAACAAGCCCTTCTATCATTTCACTTGAAGTTATGTTTTTACCTCGTTTAAATTTACAAATTTCAGATAAGGAGCCTCTACTCCACCCTTTTGGCAAGCCATTCTCCATTTCCACTTTCTCATGTCCAGGGAAGCGGAAGCGAACGAACCATTCTTTATATAGGTTCTCTGCCATTTTCTCCAAAAGACGAATACGCTTCGTGTTGGTCTTTATGAGAGAATCGTATGTGGAGAGGATGGAAGCTATGCGGTGTTGAACTGAAAGAGTAGGAATTTGCACAATTACCCTATCCAACATTTTAAATGATATAGCTGGCATTGTTGCAGAGCAATTCATCAACATCAAAAAATTATAGATACTTTCCTGCTTTAGAAACCAATAACCATAGTTTTTATTGATAACAGTTTCATTAAATGTTATCTTAAACATATTATTAGCTATTATTCCGGAAATACCTCGAAAGACCCTTCCTGGCGTTCCGTATCTAATCATTATCACATCATCATTATTAACATGATACTTTGGATTGGCTTCCACATAACGTGGCAATTCTCTGAAACCTGAAGTAAAATCAACAATTCGTATAAAACGATCTCTATTTATACCATCCTCCAAAAATTGATTTTCAATCGGAATTTGCTGACCTTGCGAAAATTTCGCTACTGAAGAAAATTTTGCAGTTTTCCATTCCATACCTCTATTCCTCCCCAAACAGTTCCACCATATTCTTCTCAATCTCTTTCTGCAACTCCGCAGCCTCAGCACTGAGCTTCGAGAAGTCACCATTGAGCGATAGCATTTCATCACGGAATTCACTCTCGGTCATTCCGTCATCCTCTATCACAACGCCTACGTATCTTCCAGCGTTGAGGCTCCAGTCATTGTCCTCGATGCCATCCTCTCCTGTAATCTTCGCCACCTTGCACAAGCCAATGACATCACGATATTTTCCTTCAGGCCAACGTTCGAGCAACCAATCGACTTCCGTTTGTTTGCCTGCCGCCTTGTACTCATCCACCAAAGCCCAGAACGCATCGGAATCTCCCTCATAGAGACGAGTGATGATGCCGAGGTTCTTGATTTGTTCGTCGCTAAACTTGCGATGGGCACGATCCACTTGCGTAAAGATGTTGCGAGCATCGATGAAGAGGATTTCATCTTTTCGGGTGCGCTGCTTGTTGAAGAACCAAAGGGTGGCAGGGAGCGTAACCGTAGAGAACATATTGCTTGGGAGCGTAACCATCTGCGAGATGATGCCATCCTGTATCATCTTCTTGCGGATTTCAAGCTCGCTTCCTCCAGCATCACTTGCCGAATTAGCCATGACGAGGGCTGCCTTGCCATTCTCGTTGAGAGCCGTGGCAAAGTAACCTATCCAGAGATAATTGGCATTAGGAACAGTTTCCTTCTTGTCGCTTGCTTTTTTCGTTGATTTCGTCTTGTTGCGAGGCACACCGTAGGTATTGAATCGGGCATCATCGCAAACCTTATCGAACACAACCTCATCGACATTGAAAGGAGGATTTGCCATCACATAGTCAAACTTTCCGAAGGCACTGTAAGGGTCGCTATAGAAAGAGTTTGCCTCCGTTATCTCGCCTCTCACATTGTTAAGCAGCAAGTTCATCTTGGCAAGTTTCACGGTATCGGGCTCTTTCTCCACACCATAGCAGCGAAAGCTCATCATATCCTGGCTGGTGGCATTGTGACGATGCATGTAGCGAGCGGCTTGCACGAACATACCGCCCGAACCACAAGCAGGGTCGAGAAACTTCTTGTCGCCAGTGACAGGACGAAGCACCTCCACCATGTATTGCACCACAGAGGCAGGGGTATAGAAGGCTCCACCACCCTGACCTTCCGCCAAGGCGAAGTTCCCCAAGAAGTATTCGTAAATCTGACCGAAAATGTCGATGCTGATGTTTTCGGGAATATCCTTAAACACACGCACGATGCGGCTCAACAACTCAGGTTCCTCTTCAGGCACCAACTGACCATACACCTCTTTGGGCAGCACGCCAGCCATGCGAGGGTTTTCCTTCTCGATAGCCTCCATCGCCTCTTTCACGAGCACTGCCTTGTGAGCATCATCGGGTGCATCGTTGATGGTGTCGAAGTAAGCACATTCGGGCAGGTAGAATCCACACTTCTCCACAGCGATGTCCTTGTAGGAACGTTCCATTCGAGTGCCTTTGTGCGCATTGTATTCCTTATCGATTTCCGACTTATGCTGCTTGAAAAGTACGTCAGCATAACGGAGGAAGATGAGACCCAGGATTGGTTGGCCATACTTGTTGGCAGCCAAGTGGGCACCAGCACGCAGCATATCGGCGGAATGCCAAAGGTCGTCCTTGAGTTTTTTCAGTTCAATGTCTGTCATAAGATTGCATTTTATTCCTTTAAGAACCAGGCACTCTCCAGCTTGGAGCATACCTATACGAACAAGCAATAGTGACAAGGAAAAGACCTTATCCCCTATCGTGCCTCGTTCATGGAAAGAAAAAAGACGAATGGAATAAAATGCTTAATTCTTCGCCGCTATAGTAAAAACATGTGAGCGTAGAACTATATCCGGGACTACGAGCCAGAGAAACCAAAAATACCTGAGAGCATGATACAAAAGAAGCGCAGGCTTCACTTATCATACTCTCAGGCATTTGGCGTGGCCCGTATATACCGATAAGTTCCGCCCACGCTATAGCGCAGGCGTTCACTTAAACTACGGTATATACATCTTTCTATCGCCAAATTTCGAGAGTATTCCGAATAATGTAAACGCTATGTATATTTAATACATGATATGTCTATGTTGTTGTTCTTTCTGTTTCTTATTTTTAATTTTAATTGTTATACTTATGTGATGAGGGAGGGAAAGCCAAAGGCTGCCGCCTACCCTACTTGCTTGTCAATTAATCTTAGCAACGCAAAATATCCTTTACAGAATATATCTTGCTTAAAGCATCAAAAGAGAAATACTGGTCATCCATAATCATATAATCCTCTCTTTGCTTCTTGCTTAAGCTTTTAATTTCAGGAAACATCGACACTGGCACTATCACCTCTCGACCATCAGTCAAAAAGGCAGCCATAGCACCACGCTTGACATTGAAGTCCAACTTCTTGATTCCCAAAGTTGTGTCCTTAAACTTACACATTGTTTTGTCCTCCTATTTATTTGATCTTCTTAATTCTAATCTTCTTGCCAGCAAAGACATCATCTATCTTCTGATTGAGCTCGTCCCAATACTTGTCGATAGCATTCACGATCTCAGCTTCTTCTGAAGAAGACAGCTCCGACCAAGCGATCTCAATCTTCTTTTGTCCATTCTCTTCTATCCATATCTTTGCAACCGTATGTCCTCTGTGCGAGTTTTTACGACCTCGCTTTACGACATGGATATGCCTTCTGTTCTCGTTAGCATCCGCAGGGAAAACAGAAAGAATGAAACATAATATCAATGCCAACTTTCCCATTATTTAACTTTTTAGAACCATAGGTGCAAAACCTAAGCTCTGATTCGAGGGCAAAGGTACGAAAAATAATCGAGACTCTCGCATTTTCCAACATAAAATTTGGTACTTACAATGAAAAGTCGTAAATTTGCGGTGAAATTATTAAAAAGAAGAATTATGGACGCAACATTAAATTTCAGCATACCTGTCGATAACGTACCTGCCTCTTACCCTTTGGATAGGTTGAAGGAGCAACTTACCGAATATGCAAAGAAACTTATCGCTAAATACAAGGCAGAAGTTTTGTCTGAGGAGAACTTAAAACAAGCTTTCCCTGAAGACTTAATGGATAAAGTGGCAGAATATGCTATAAAAGAATGCGAAGCAGGAAATTGCATACCTAACTCACAAGTGAAAGACAACATTTTAAGCCGATTGGGATGGAAGAATGCCAAATGATAAATATACTATGCGCCATATTATACTTGCACCAAACGTAGTTTATTACCTTGTAAATGATAATATCTTAGTTATTATTGCGATTGCTCACACCAAACAATCCTCAAAAACAGTTAGAAATATGCTAAAAAAGAGTTTGGAGCAATACTTCTTATAATCGGAACAGAACATATAAGAAAGTCGCACCAGCGATGCGACTTTCTCAATTTGTAATTTATAATGTAAACTTATAGCCGATAGTAAGTTGGAACACGGAGTTCTTGTCGTCAGGCTGCACTTTCACACCCTCATACTTGAATCCACCAACAATCTTTGAAAGGCCCAAATTATAACGAGCATCAAACACCAGTCCATTTATCTCATAGGAAAGTCCCATAGGAATAGAGAAATCGAAACTCTTGACCTTGACACGTTCTCCTGTTCCCTGCTCATAGGCATCCTCTATATCCATACTGATACCACCCACGGTGATTTTCTTGTTTACGTTGAACGCCGGCTGAATACCAGCCTTCAAAGCAAATCCCTTCGCCACATAGACGTTTGCCAAGATGGGAATATTGATATAGTCGAGCTTCATCGTACCAGTCAATTCATCATAATCCGCCTTGGCTCCCTGCTGGGAATACATAAGCGCACCTGTAAGAGCGAACTTGTTAGTCACTTGATAACCCAACTCCGCACCTGCCGTGAATCCGATTCTTGCCTTAGAGTCATCCTCGTCTGTAAGAGTAGCGATGTTCACTCCGACCTTAGGCTGAAGTGTCACTGTGCCCACTGCATCTTGAGCAAAACTTGTTCCCATACCGAGCAGTAGCAAGCCTGCCGCCATCATTAATTTCTTCATAAACTTCATAATTATATATGTTAAACTATAGGAAATTCAATATGTCTTATATGCAACCATGTTGTCAATTGAGTCGCAATTTGCGACACAATCAATTTACTTTTCTTAGCCATCGCCACGAGATGATAGCTATTAGTGGGCAAATTTACGAAGAAATTTCGAAATTACCACATTATTATATATAAATATTTGGAGATTCGGAAGAAAACTTGTAATTTTGCCTTTGCGACATTCTATAAGTTGCAGCATTCGTAAAAGTTGCAGCATTCGTATAATGCAATAAAAGCATTCGTATAAACTATAAAAGAAAGGGAAAATCATGATTAACGACAGAAGGCAATTGGCTGACGTGTTTCAGCAAACGATAGATATTGTACAAGAAGGACATTACACTTCGGAAAATGGGGAGGAAGTTACGCTGCTCGACAATGAGCCGATGCTCAAGGGGAGCCGATTCTATACTAAGCCTTTGGATGCTTCCAACGTACCATCGCTCCCTACTCCAACTAAGATTATCGTGCGAAACGATGACAGCATCCATTGCGGACACACCTTGCAACAAGAGGGCTACAACCCAGTGGTGCTCAACCTGGCAAGCCGACGCAATCCTGGCGGTGGCGTGAAGAACGGAAGCCGAGCACAAGAGGAAAGCCTCTTCAGAAGCACCAACCTCTTCCTCTCGATGTACCGCTATGCGGAATATGCTGAGGATTACGGTCTGGAGAAGAGCCGCTTCCAATATCCGATGCCTGTGAGATTCGGCGGCATCTATGTTCCGAAGGCTACCGTGTTCAGAGCGGGAGCCAAAGATGACTTTGCCTTGCTTGACACACCTTATTATATGTCGTTCGTTGCCGTGGCTGCCATCAACCACCCAGAGTTGGATGCAGACGGGAACATCTGCCAAGAAGATGCCAACCTGACGAAGAACAAGATGAGGACGATGCTGCGCATCGGTCTATTGAACGGACACGACAGCATCGTACTCGGAGCTTTCGGTTGCGGTGCCTTCCATAATCCTCCAAAACACATCGCAAGACTGTTTCATGAGGTTATCGACGAGAAGGAATTCAAGGATAAGTACAAGCTCATCGCCTTCGCTATCCTCGAAGACCATAACTCGCCAAGGGGCGGAAACCTGCAACCGTTCATCGAGGAATTCAAGTCATAAGTTCCTTACTTCCAGCAGTAATCTATGCCACGTTTCTCGCACTCTCCTCGGAGAGCGGCGAGGAAGTAGCTGCGCTCGCTGCCCCAGCCACGAACCTTCCGCTCGTGCTCCACGGTCTGCTGAAGCTTGTCATCGCTATACTCGGCAAAACGAGCTGCGTAATAAGCGATTCTCGACTCGGCAGTCTGCTGAGCATTAACGGTTGAAGACTCGGCATTAGCTGCCATTACACTCTCATTGTTCTTTAATTCTGAATTTGATTTCATAAAGATCTTATTTTTTAAGTTGTTAAACACTTACGCATCCTTTTACCACCGTGGTTATCTCTATGCGAAACTCGGTTGGTGTGCCACAACTGGGCATCTCTTGATGTTTTCGGTTGCAAAAGTACACAATTATCTTGAATCCACCAAATTTTTCGGCAACTTTTTTTGCGCACAAAAACGCCTTCTTCTTAGAAGAAGTTTTTTTCCAAGAAGAAGGCGTTATGTTAGAGTTTCTTACTTTTCTTTTGCTCTACTGCTATAAAGCCGCGCCATCAATGCACCGCTGATGTTGTGCCAAACACTGAAGATGGCTCCCGGAATCGTAGCCATCGGATACATGGCGAAATGGAGGGTGGCGAGTGAACTGGCGAGACCTGAGTTCTGCATTCCCACCTCGATACTGATTGCCACGCATTTCTTGTACTCCAACCTCAGGAGTTTACCGATGGAAAAGCCAAGGAGCAAGCCGCAAATGTTATGGAGCATCACCACAAAGATGATGAGCAAACCACTGGTAAGAAGCTTTTCCGCATTATGCGACACGATGATTCCGACGATGAAGGTTATCGCCAACGACGAGAAGGCAGGCAGATAGCCGACGGCTCGGCTGGTGAACTTCGGAAAGAACTTCTGAATCAAGAAACCGACGATGATAGGAAGTATCACCACCTGCACGATGGAGAAGAACATGCTGAGCGCATCCACATGAACGAAAGTTCCCGCCATCATCCATGTGATGAGTGGCGTAAGGAAAGGAGCGAGCACCGTGGAAGTCATCGTCATTCCAACCGACAGAGCCAAGTCGCCCTTCGCCAAGTAAGTGATTACGTTAGAGGCTGTTCCGCCAGGACAGCAACCCACCAAGATTACCCCCAACGCCAACTCCGGGGAGAGTTGGAAAACCTTGGTCAAAAGCCAAGCGACCAACGGCATGATGATAAACTGCGCCAAGCATCCGATGATGACATCCTTCGGTCGGCTGAACACAATCTTGAAGTCGGAAGGGTTGAGCGTCAAGCCCATGCCGAACATCACGAGTCCGAGCAAAGGATTGATATAGACCGTATCTACCCACTCGAAACTGACTGGTAAAAGCAACGACACTGCCGCCGTCAGCAAAACGATTACTCCCATGTATCGGGAGATAAAATCACAAATTCTCTTCATCTTATCACTATCTTTTCTCTCTTATCTAATTATTTTCTTTCGTTTCTCTCAACCTAAGGCTGATTTTACGGATGATTTCTTTACGAAATGCAAAAGTACAAAGAATTACCGAGATTCATTCATTTTTGGAAATAAATATTAGAAGATTCAGAAGAAAACTCGTAAATATGCGAACATCTTCGTAAGACATACCTGCTGTACGAGACATCGTTGCAACCATTACAGGAGAGCCTGTAACCTCTCTGTAACATCCGTAATATCGTCGTAACACAAACGTCACAAACACGTAATCACTTTTGCACCATCGCTTTCAAAATATCATCGTACCTTTGCAGCCGAAAAGAAAACGACAATAAAACATATTACAGAATGAAAGAGAACAAGAAAGCAATCCTGGAGATTCTCAAAAAGAAAAGTTCCAAGAAAGAAGGTAAGAAAGATAACAAGTTTGAAACATTGGTGCTCAACCTTGCCTTGCAAAAGATTGACAGCGACGACTTCGACTATGACGGTGAAGCTGTCTATACCACAGACAAGAAGCGTCTCGTCTATTGCATGAGCAATGAGACTAGTTTCGCCATACCAGAAGGCGTGGAGGTCATCGGCGAGATGGCGTTCCGTGGCAAAAAACATCTCAAAAACGTAATTATTCCAAGCTCCGTAAAGGAAATCGAACACGATGCTTTCTATGATTGCGACGAATTGGACAATGTATATGTTCCTGCAAGCGTGAAGGAAGTGAAAAGCTACTCTTTCGCCGAGTGCGACAAACTCAAGAAAGTAACTTTCGCAGGCGTTCCTTCCAAACTCAGTCGCCACACATTCGACGATTGCGACCAACTCCACGATATCATCGTACCAACAGGTTCCAGCAAGACCTTCCGCAAGGCTCTCCATTATATAGATGGCGATACAGAATTCATCGTTCTCGAAGTTCCTGAAAAGAAAGTTGTAAAAGGCGAGAAAAAGGATAACAAAGAAAAGGATGACTCATCCAAGAAGAAAGAGTCGCCAAAACTAGACAAAAAAGTTTCCAAGAATAAATAAAAGTTCTGTACCACGGCACAAAACTTTCACACATAAATCATCAGACTTATGACCAAAGAAGAAATCATCAAAAAAGCATACGTAGAAAGAGACGTGAGTTGGATGTACTTCAACCATCGTATCCTACAGGAAGCCGAGAAAGAGTTCGTGCCATTGCTCGAACGCCTGTCCTTCCTCGGCATCTACTCCAACAACCTCGACGAGTTTTTCCGTGTCCGCGTGGCATCGCTCAACCGCATGCTCGACCGCAAGCTCGAAAAAGATACTGAAAATCAGATTAAGAAAACACTCAAAACCATCAACAAGCTCAATGAATCTTATTCGAAGGAATACACTGAGGCGGTGGATACAGTTTTCCACGAACTCGAACTACACAAGGTTCGCCTCGTCACTGAAGAAGCTCTCAACGACGAGCAGAAGGAATTTCTCACCCAGTTTTTCTATGACAAACTCAACGGTTCCGTCAACCCGATTTGGCTCAACGAAATAGACGACCTCTCGGCATTAGAGGACAACCGCATCTATCTTGCCGTGGAGAAGACGGAGCAAGAGGAGGAAGATGAGGGTGAGGAAATATCGAAAGGCAAAAAAGACAAAAAGAAAGACAAGAAAGAAAACGACAAGAAGGGCAAGAAGAAATATGCCGTTGTCAAGGTGCCCGACCGTGTATATGGCCGATGGGTGAAAATTCCATCAAGCGATGGTTTCGACAACATCATGTATCTCGACGATGTCATCCGCTACTGTCTGCCTTTGGTATTTCTCGGATTCAAGCAGAGTACGTACCGTGCCTTTTCCTTCAAGTTTACCAAGGATGCCGAGATGGAACTGGAGAACGACGCCGACTTCGGTACGATGGAGAAGATAGCCCTCGGTGTGAACAGCCGTAAGAAAGGTGAGGCAGTGCGTGTCATCTACGACCGTGAGATGCCTAAGGAGATGCAGAAGAAACTGCGTGAGCGTCTGAACACCAAGGAACTTGATGCCTCCCTCGCAGGTGGTCGCTACCAAAACCACAAGGACTTGATGTCCTTCCCCGACTGTGGGCACAAAGAACTGAAATACGAGAAGTGGGCACCTATCATGAAGCCAGAGTTCTTGTCGAACGAGAGCATCCTCGACCAAATTCGTCAGAAAGACCGTTTCATCCATGTGCCTTACCATAGCTTCAATGGTTACATCCGTGTACTCCGTGAGGCTGCCACCAAACCAGAGGTGAAGTCCATCAAGACCACCCTCTACCGCTTGGCAAAGGACTCGAAGGTGGTGAAAGCCTTGATTACAGCAGCCCGAAATGGCAAGAAGGTAACCGCCGTGGTGGAGCTTTTGGCACGTTTCGACGAGGAGAGCAACATCAAGTGGAGCAAGCGTATGCAGGAAGAGGGCGTGAACGTCATCTTCGGTGTCGAAGGCTTGAAGATTCACAGCAAATTATTGTATATCGAGTCGAAGAAAGGCAACATTGCTTGCATCGGCACGGGCAACTTCCATGAGGGCAACGCCAAGATTTACACCGACTACCTGATGATGACCGCCCGTCCAAAGATTGTCAACGAGGTGGCAAAGGTATTCGACTTCATCGACCGTCCGTTCAGCCAGTTCCGCTTCAACGAACTTCTTGTCTCTCCTAACTCCATGAAGAGCCGCATCCTACGTATGCTCGACAACGAGATCAAGAATGCCAACGAGGGCAAGGAGGCTTGGTTGAAGATGAAAATCAACCATATCACCGACACCGACATGGTGCAGAAGCTCTACCAAGCTTCGAAGGCAGGCGTGAAGATAGATATCGTAATCCGTGGCAATTGTTCACTTGTACCGGGCATGCCTAATCTCAGCGAAAACATCCACTGTGTGGGCATCATCGACCGGTATCTGGAGCATAGCCGCATTCTTATTTTCGCAAATGGTGGCAAACCGAGATATTTCATCGGCTCCGCCGACTGGATGCCACGCAACCTGCTCAACCGCATCGAGGTGCTCACCCCTGTCTATGACGAGGAGATGCAAGCCGACTTGATGCGAACGGTATCTTACGGCATGAGAGACACCATCAACGGTCGCATCGTCGATGGCAAAGGAACCAACGCCTTCGTGGAAGGAGAACCTTTCCGCAGCCAGGAAGAACTGTACAAAGCTTACCAAAAATAATAGAAATGAAGACATTAGCATCCATAGATATCGGCTCCAACGGAGCCAGACTCCTCATCAAGCGTTTCGAACCAGAGGCACTTCGTGAGGAAGACCGCATCAAGAAAGTGATGTTCATCCGAGTGCCATTGCGCTTGGGAAAGGACGTTTTTACCCTGGGAAAAGTATCGAAGGAAAGAGAGAAGATGATGCTCCACATGATGAAGGGCTTCAAGCAATTCATGAAGCTCAACGATGTGGATGACTTCCGTGCCTGCGCCACCTCTGCCATGCGTGACGCCGAGAACGGCAAAAAGGTTTTGAAGAAAATCGAGAAGCAGACTGGCATCAAGCTCGAAATCATCAAGGGACAGGAAGAAGCTCAACTTCTCTACAACAATCTCGTGGAGAAAACCGACAGTAATGAGGGAAACTTCGCCTACATTGATGTGGGCGGTGGCTCTACAGAAGTCTCCCTTATCCATGATGGGGAACTTGCCGAGAGTTATTCCTACAACATGGGAACGCTCCGTATGCTCAGTGGCAAGGTAACCGCCGAGACTGAAAAACTCTTCAAGGACAACCTGACGAGATACGCCCAGGAATACGGCGACATCCGCATCATCGGTTCGGGTGGCAACATCAACAAACTCAACAAGTTGGCTCGCCACAGCAAGAACTCCAACAAGGAGCTTTCCCTCGCCGAACTGAAACGTCTCTACCAGATGATGCAACCGCTCAGCATCGAGGAGCGAGAGATTTCCTTCTCGCTGAAGGAAGACCGTGCCGATGTCATCATCCCAGCCGCCGAGATATTCATCAAGGCTTGCGAGTTCTTGGAGTGCGACACCATCATGGTGCCGAACATCTCCCTCGCCGACAGCATTGTGGATGGGTTGTATGAGAAAACGATAAAATCTTGTGATAATAATGAAGCTCAATGAGAAAACAACAAAGGTGGAGGAATTTCCCCCACCTTTGTTATTTCATAAACATCATTTGCTTTCAACAAATGTTGTCGGTTTCATGCCAAACTGCTTTTGGAAGCACTTCGAGAAGTAGCTTGGGCTACTAAAACCAACCATATAACAAACCTCGTTCACCCGATAGCCTCCTTCCTTCAGAAGCTGGGCAGCCTTCTTCAGTCGCGTCAACTGGATGATTTCATTAGGGGTGACATCCACCAATCCACGAATCTTATTAAACAACGAGCTGCGGCTCATGCCCATCTGGCTCGCCAAGAACACCACGTTTAAATCCGAATTGTCGATATTGTCCTCTATGACTTTAGTCAGTTTCTGCAAGAATTCATTGTCAACCTGCGTTGGAGCAATTTTATCGATTGGTTCAAACGGTGAGTGCGAGTACTTCGCCTTCAACAATCGACGCATCTCCAACAAATTCCTGACACTCGCCTCCAAGTACTTCATGGAGAAAGGTTTCTCTATATACATATCAGCGCCACAATTCATACCCTCCGTCTTACTATCATTGTCCGTCTTGGCAGTCAGCATGATAAAAGGCAGATGGGAAACATCTTGATTTTGACGCACACTGTGGCAAAACTCCGGTCCATCCATCTCAGGCATCATCCAATCACTGATGATAACAGATACGATGTGCTCTCTCAACACTTGCAAAGCCTCCTTGCCATTTTCCGCAGTAAATACAGTAAACTCTTTGACAAAATGAGACTTGACAAAATTGCGCATATCCCCATCGTCATCTACAATCAACATACCAGGCAACCGACCTTGTTCAATAGCAGCGGTAGCCGAGGATTCAGAATCATCCATGGCAACCATTTCCATCTCTAACTTTTCATGGTCAAGCGTCTGCTCGATTCTTTCATCACCAGACTTCTCCACCACAGCATCTGGCTGGTCAACAGGAAGCGTGACGATAAATCGAGAGCCAACGCCCACCTTCGACTTGACCTCAACCATGCCATGGTGAGCCTCGACAAGATTCTTCACAATATTGAGACCAATACCCGTACCTGGTTTATTGTCACGAGCCTGATAGAATGCTGAGAAAATTTTCTCCTGCTCTTCCGGACTGATACCCATTCCATTGTCCTCTACTTCCAAACAGAAGTTTTTCTTATTAGGAAGAACACGACAAGAAAGTTTCACAAAATCCTTGGTGTATTTGAGCGCATTGGTCATCAAGTTGCTAACGACCTTGGTGATTGCCTCATTGTCAATGATAGCAGCAAAATCATCCGAAGGATAATCTACCTCAAACCTAATGCCATTCCGACTCATAGCAGGTTCGAAACGCTCCACTACAGCAGCCATCAGGCTTGCAATATTCTGCAATTTAAAATGCACTTGCATACCCTTCTCTTGCACCTTGTTGAAATCCAGCAATTGATTGACAAGCAGCAACAAGCGCTGGGCATTACGGTTAATCACCTCCAGACTTTGTCCCAAAGATTCATTGGTGACAATCATCCTTCCCATCTTCTGCCATTGCTCCATCAATGTCTCAAGAGGACCGATGATGAGCGTCACTGGAGTACGAATCTCATGGGCTATCATGGTAAAGAACTGAAGTCGTGCCTCACGCATTTCCCGCTCTTTTTTTTCCTCCAGCAAATCCATGTCATGCTGATGTCGTGCTTTCTCACGCTTCAGACGACTTTGCGTATAAAGCCAAATCAAGCCTCCTATAACCATGAGATAAAAAATCTTGGCTGGCAATGACAGCCAGAAAGGTGGATGAACCTCTATCGTAAGCTTAGCCTCTTCCTTTGACCATACCCCATCGTTGTTAGTTGCCTTCACACGGAAAGTATAAGTACCTGCAGGCAGGTTGGTATAGGTGGCACGAGGCTCATGAGTAGTAATCCAATCCTTGTCAAACCCTTCCATCTTATACATATAGACATTTTTCTCGGGAGAAACATAGCTCAACGCTGAGAAAGAGATATTGAACATGTTGTCATCATGAGCCAAATCCAACTTGTCTATGTGATTGAGCACCTCAGGAAGTTTCTCCGACCCCACCTCCAATTGCTGGCTAAATAGCTGAAATGAAGTAATGGCAACAGAAGGTATCACTTGGTTGACAGCTACCTGATAGGGATAGAAAGCATTGAAACCCATAGAAGTGCCAAAATACATACGTCCATCGGAAGCCAACAATCCACTGCTCGGCAAGAATTGATTACTTGTCAATCCATCATAGCGATTGAATATACGGACAGGCTCTCCAGGCACATACCTCAAAATGCCACAATCAGTAGATATCCACAAAGTACCTTGATACTCAAGGGCACATACATAATCATGAACAGGAGCATCTATCGCAACAGGATGAAAAGTTCCTGTAGAACTATCATACTCACAAAGACCCTTGGAAGTAACCACAATAAGTTTTCCGTTCGAGCTGACCACCAGGTCGTTTACTTGATCGCACAAAAGGGAAGCAGCATCATCTTTCACATGCACAAACTGCTTCCACTTATTCTCTTTGGTATAACACCACAATCCCGCACTTTGCGTAGCAAACCACACATTTCCTTGCTTATCTTCCTTGACATCTATGGTCAGACTCCCTAAATCCTTTACAACCCTGAAAGTCTGTTGTTCACCGTTCCATAGGTTGACCTTGGTCATGGACGTAGCCCAAAGGCGACGCTGCCCATCACGAAAGATTTCATAGCAACAGCTTCCTGCTTTTCTACTATCCAACTGAAATACTTGCTGGGAGCCAGAGCTTGGGTTCATACGAATCAGTCCATTAGCATAAGTTCCCACCCACAGCTCATTTCCTTCATGGAGCAAGGCATGTACATTATATCTTTGCATCTTTGCCTGTCCAGGATAATTCACGAAGTTTTTTTTCACAGGATCATAGCATTCTAATCCTGCGTCATCCGTAGCAATCCAAATTCGATGTTGCGAATCCTCGACAAAACGCCCCACTATATTGCCTTGCAATCCGCTCTTGCCTGCTGAACAAGCATAGAAACGATGCAAGAACTTTTCTGAAGGGATATAAGAGACGCCTCCATAGAACGTACCTATCCATAAGCCCCCCTCACGATCCAACGACAGTCCATATACAAATCGTTCGTTGTTTTTCCTGACAGGAGCATACACCTCCGACAGCATTCGCCAAGAATGGGTTTTCATATTGTACTCCACCAAGCCATCGTCACTGGCAACCAATACATTTTGGCTGGAATCATTAAGTAGCTTATGAATATGTTTGACGACATGGCAAACCGACTCATCCAGAAGAAGCTGCGAGCTACCATCTGTGTTCACCTGAAAAAGACCTTGGTTCCAAGAACCCACGAGAACGCTCCCGTCCGAATTGGCAAGCATCGCCATACCCCCTATATTCACCTTGGAATCTTTCAATGGGAAGATTTCAAAAACGTCCCTTGCCTTGTTGAGTTTTAGTAAACTTCCCGTAGCCTGATTGCTCAAAGCCCACACCTGATTGTTTACGTCCACCAACATACAATCCACCTTACCATGAGAAGTACTAATCGGATAGTTGCGACATTCATGACTGGTAAGATTATACCTAAAGATTCCCTTATCCAAGGTTGACACCCATGCGTTTCGCTCCTCATCAACGATTACGTTGGATATGGAAGAAGTGATGCGTGCGTCCAAAAGAGTAAATCTTTCCGTGAGGAAACTAAAAAGAAAAAGCCCTTTTGAACTTCCCACCAATAATCCATCCTCACAAACGGCAAGAGCAGAGACATATTGGTCTAAATTCAAATTTAGATTATAAAACTTCTGCACATGATATCCATCATAGCGACACAATCCATTGTCTGAACCCAACCAAATATATCCCTGCTTATCTTGCACGATACACCGCACTCCATTGCTTGGAAGTCCATCATCCATCGTTACCGTTCGAATCATGGAGTCTCCCACACCCTGAGCAATGGCGATGGATGGCATACAAGCCATTGCCATCGCCATCAAAAGCAGAAAAATTACTTTTCTCATCCAAGAAACTTTTATTTCGAATTGACTTGATTCCACTTTGGAGGAGTCACTCCCAGGAGATTTTTTACGAAGAAATCATAACGCTTGTGCTCTCCATAGAGTTCACCCACCGTATGGTGCGCACCAGGTATAACCACCAGTTCAAACTCCTTGTTGGCTTTTTCCAACGCATTCACAACCTGCATGGTGGTGGCAGGATCCACATTATCGTCAAGTTCACCCACAACCAACATCAAAGGACGCTCCAGCTTATGTGCGTTCTCCACATTACTACATTCTACATAGCTGGAATCGACAGGCCAACCCATCCACTGTTCGTTCCACCAAATCTTGTCCATGCGATTGTCGTGACATCCACAGGCACTATAGGCTGCCTTATAGAAATCACCATGCAGCAACACCGCCGTAGTACTTTCCTGACCTCCTGCCGAACAGCCATAGATACCCACATTGTCGGCATCCATGTAAGGATATTTCTTAGCCGCAGCCTTGATCCAAAGCTCACGGTCCGGGAAGCCAGCGTCCTTGAGATTCTTGTAGCACACCTCCTCAAACTTCTTGCCTCTGTACGAGGTGCCCATGGCATCGAGCTGAACAACGATGAAGCCCAGTTCAGCCAAAGAGGTCGTGTACCAGTTGTAATTCGTGAAACTCTTAGGGGTATAGGCATCACCAGGTCCTGCGTAAATATATTCGATAACAGGATATTTCTTGTTAGGGTCAAAGTTGGTTGGACGCTGGATGATACCCCACATATCGGTCTTGCCGTCACGTCCTTTCGCCACGAATACCTCAGGAGTTTGCCATCCATGCTTCTTCAAGATGGAGATATCGGCAGTCTCCAAAGTCTTGACCAACTTACCGTTTTCAGCATCTCGAACTACCGTAACTGGAGCTTTGTCAACCATGGAATAGGTATCCACAAGATAACGGAAATCGCCTGTATATTGTACACTATGATTGCCTTCTTCTGGGGTAAGAGCCACTAAGTTCTTGCCATCCATACCTATTTTATAATAATGAACCAAATAAGGGTCCTCGCCCTTGTTCATTCCACTGGCAGAGAAATAGATACAGCCATTCTTCTCATCCACACGCTGGACTCCTCTTACAAACCAATCACCCTTGGTCACTTGCCGAATCACCTTGCCCTTCTGTACATCGTAGAGATAGAGATGGTTCCAATTGTCACGCTCACTCGCCCAAAGCAATTGCTTTCCATCATTGACAAACTGTCTCCAAATACGTGAGTAATTCACGAATTTATCAGAACGTTCCTCCACAACAGTACGCAACTTTCCTGTCTCGGCGTTCATCGCCAAGAGCTGATAAAGATGATGCCCACGCTGATTGTATTCCATGGTTACCTCCTTGCCATCAGGTCTCCACTGCATCCCTTCCAAGTCAAACTGGTTTTCCAAGGCATGTGGGTCAGCCTCTACCTTCTTGCCAGTCTCCGTATCGATAATGACAGGCAAATGCTGTGGGAGCGCATCCCCAGGCTTGGCATATTCCTGTTTATGGAGGATAGGTTGCAGTTGGTCGGCAGGCGAAGACTCCACATAATAAACATATCGCTTAGGAACAGGGATGCGCTTGCAAACAAATATTTTCTTTCCATCGGGACTCCACTGGATGCGATTGCTATAGTAGCAACCTATTGTACCATCCTGCGTCAATATTTTCTTTTCGGTGTAAGGCTTTCCCACCTCATGCAACACCACATTATAGCCTTCGATGTAAGCTTCTTGCTTGCCATCGGGCGAGACAACTGGATAAGCTTTATCCTCCTCGTCCACCTCCATCCAATGACGCTCATGGCGACGCCCAAACTGAGGCTTGTAACCAGGGCCAGGTTTGATACCGAGCGCATCTTCCATCGCTTTGCGAGAGTCATATGTACGAATATCATCCTTATCTACATCATAGACGACATATTTCATGCCTTGTGGAGTGGAAGTCTGATAATGGAGTACATGGCTGTCTTTGCTCCATGCCACCGACCTGGCCCAATGATACACCGAGTCAACAGCAAACTGACGGCGCACAGCGTATGCACGATTGTAATCATCGAGGGTTCCCTGTGCCAATGCAGAAGACGTGGGAGCTACAGAAACAGCTCCCAAGAACAAGGAGAAAAGTAAAGAATGTTTCATATTTATCTTGTTATTTTGTTTATTATCACAAATTCGGGTACAAAGTAACACAAAAAAATGGAGATAGCATAAGAAATTCATCTAAAATGATAAAAAAAACGTCCAGAAAAGGCAGGCGCTCCCACCCTTCTGGACATTCCAATGATATTAAGAGAGATTTTTAATTAGAAATATCAACTTCACCGACAAGAGGAAACCTTACTTGATGACCTTCTTGAGCTTTTCCACAGCAGTATTGATCATATCCTGAGTTCCACTGCCGTCGGACACATATTTCTGCACCATTCTGCCATAGTTGACAGCCTCCTTCAATTCCTTGCTGGAAGAAGCAACAGGCCAACCTGCCTTACGAAGCAACTCCGATAGTTGTTGCAAGTCTTCCATTTCAGCCAAGTTACCTGGACGCATGGTATTGATGGCTCTGTTCAGAATGGCAGTGGAGCCTTCCAGTTCGTCTTGGGTAATCTTCTTTTTACCCTTCGACAACAGCTGTTGGGCGTTTTCCATCGCTTGCAACATACGCTCATATCCATGAGGAGCCCACGGAGCATATTCCGGCACTTTCACACGAAGAGTTTGCCATGCCTCCTGATCAGCCTTACGTTGCTTGGCAAGAGACAACACTGACTGCAATGGAGCTAAATCCACGGCCATTTTTTTCTTACCCTTCGAGGAGATAGCGTCAGTCATATCTATGCGGTAATAATGCGTACTATTCTGGTTGCGATAGTAATCCGGCTCAAACACCTTACCGCCCACATTTAGTGTAAGCAAGTTGGCATTGGCACCGGAAGTCGTACCTTTTGGCATTTCTGCCACAACCTCGCTAAGATGTGAATCCAACCGTAGCGTCGCCTGACTCCAAGTTTCCGCACCTGTACCAGTCATCGCCAAAGGACCATACATCAATGTGCCCACCCAAGAACTTTTCAGAGGAGTTCCATCCAGACTAGCCACGTCGCTTGAAAGTTTGTCAGCGCCATATTCTATATGTTTGGTGAAAGGCATATCTATCTCAATGATGTCTCCCTGCTTCCAGTGCTTTTGCTCCAAGGATAGATAACTGCTCAGTGTGGCATGCACCTCTACCGGCTTGCCATTCACCTTGACGGAAAAACCTTGGGTTGCCCAATAAGGCACGCGTAGTTTCAAGGTGAAATCGCCTTCGCCATCCTTGATTTTGATGACAGAATGCTGTGCAGGCCAAAGGCAATCTTGCTGAATAGTGACTCCTTTCTCCTTCCAATGCAGAGTTGTCGGCATATAGAGTCCTACCCAAAGCGTATGGTCGTTGGCAAAATAAGCTGCCTGCTGATACTTGGTATGGTTCTCTGAACCTGTACCTCCACAGCAAGTGCTCTGAGGAGTATCGTTGCCGAAAGGCTTGGTGGCGTTCAGTCCGACTGCATACTGGTAAGTCGTCTCATACTTGTCAGGATTAAGCGAACCGACGATTTGATTGTACAAGGTACGCTCGTAATAATCCATATAACTAGCTTTGTCAGGATTGTAGCAATTCAAGTCCTTGGTCAACTTCAAGAGATTGTAAGCACAACAAGTCTCGTTGATGTCAGGATTGGCGACCGTTTGGTTACCCTGCACACCATTGGTAGCCATGCTCAATATCTGCGAGTAAGGCTGACGGAACATCTCTCCATTGCCCACACCTCCAGGCGCATACCTATATCTACCCTGTATCAATTCCCAGAAATTTTCCGCCAGGTTATAGTAATAAGGCTTGTGGTTAGACTTATAGCTGCGCAAAGCACCAATAATCATCGGGATATGCTGGTTGGCATGACGGGTGCGGATGTCATCCACGTTCTTGCTCAATGGGTCGAAGAACTTAGGAGCATCGAAGCAGTTGGCAGCCTCGATGAGTTTGGCTTTTTCCTCAGGATTGGAAACCATCTCAGAGAGTCTGGCGAGCGATTCGCTCATACCGCCTACCTCTCCTGCGATGTACATATCCCACATCTCATATCGGTTGCCAGGCACGGCACGTCTCTCCTGCTGCGTACCATCCGCCTTCACATAAGTGCGATAGTGCATACGATTCCAGACCCACAGTCCCATATCCTTAGCTATCAAGAGAGCCTTGTCGCAAATGGCCTTGTCATCAAAATAGGTGGCGATGTCGATAAGACCAGCCAACTGTTTGTGGACACTATAATAAGGTGCCCATACCCAATCTGAGTTATTATAGGCACGATACATCTCGATGAGGGCGCAATGTTGGGCAGGGATGGCATTCAGATAGCCATATCCATATTGCTCAGGGTGTTTTTTGTATTCATCGAAGGCAGCCCATGTGCCCTTCATCTCCCGAAGTTCAGTCTCAGGAGCGAAGTCACGTGCCTCCCAGTTGCGCTTCAACACCTTATTATATATAAAGGTACGTTCCTGGCACTCTCTCAGTTCATTCACCATTCGTATGATGTTTTTGCGAAGAATCGCTTTCTGAGCGGGGTCAGTGGCTACAGCGTATGCCTGTGCTATCGCTGACATATAATGTCCCGAGCCATGTCCCTTGAGTTTGGTATCGGGAGAATCCCAACCATCGCTCTTGGTATAGCCTTCCGTACTCAATCCATAAGTGTCACGGTAATTGTAGAGTTGTTGGGTGACATCCCACGAGCAGATTTCACGGATAGCCTCATCACGGTTATGGGTGAGTCGATTATCGCCATTGACAGTAACATCCGAAAGCGAGAATGTATGTGCTTTCTCCTGTGAAGGAGTCACATACGAAGCATCCACAACCTTCACCTGTGCCAAAATAGGAAAGCCATTGTCGGTAGTTTCATCACCAATGACATAACCTGCCACGGTGTATTCCGTGCCGACAGGATGATTTTGGAGATTTGCCTCACTTTGCTCATCAGCCAAAGCAGAGTTACTCCATCTCACCTGTCTGAACTCAGCATATCCGTCAGAGTAAGTTACCCAAATCAGAAAAGGAAGTCGTGGAGCCGTGCCCTGTGGACAATCCACCTTGACAGCGGTTACCTCCTTGATGACGCGAGGCTTGGAAATTTTATTTTTATGCACATGAGCATTATCGGGAACAATGCATGGAACAACAACCATTCCAGCACTAACCCCAGAAGGCACAACAGCAAGCAAAGTGCTGCAAAATGCCCAAGTTAAGAATGTTGTCTGTTTAGTCATAATTAAAAGTAATATTTATTTTCTGCTGCAAAGTAACAATAAAAAAGGAAAAAAAGCCATAAGAATGTTCTTTTTTATGTCACAAAATCGTACAATCAGACGATATTACTCTTATATTTATACCTTTCTTGCTTTGCACAATCAGAAAGATTTACCTCAAATCGAAAATACCCAAAGAAGGATGTGCCAACAAAGACACATCCTTCCCATAAAAGTACACTATTATGCCTTACGCATAAGAATATCATTCTCCATAAACATAGAACTCTGCAAGAGAAGCTGCACCATCTCGATGACTTGAAGTGACAGAGAGCTTGATATAACGAGCTTTTGTAGATGATACTTCAAATAGTTGTTCTTCAACAATTCGCTGCAATTGGTAAGAACTCACCTCTGTCCATTTAGCATTATCTGTACTTACAGAAATCTTAACATCTTTTGTATCAGCATAATATGTATTTTGACGCTGGTAGAAGCTTACATGATCTATAGTGTGTACACTCTTCATATCAATTGTAATCTCATAAGGTAGTGCATGACTTCCACCACTCCACTGAGAATGCCAATAAGTAGAAAGGTTGCCATCCAACATACAAGACACTACGCCGTTGCCAGAGCCCTCTCCTGTAGGTTCTTCCGTATTAGCCATAACTTTCCAAGAACTTCTGTCAAGACGATTACCCATGACACGTACCACCAATGGAACAACCTTGCTTGAAGAGGTTTCAAAACGAGAAACCTGACTCAGAGCAACAGGAAGAACATAATCTCCAGCAGGCAATGACGAAGCCTTTATCTTCACATCTACCTGAGCTTGATCCTTACCTTTCTCCAACTTCACGCTATTAGGAAGCTCATAATATGATTTTGGCAAAAGAGTAAATTCCGTGGAATGCAGTTGATTATATGTTGCCACATAGCTTTCATCAACACTCAAGCCACAATCCACATCCCACTTATTGCTTACATCCAAGCCAATACTCAAAGTCTGGGTATAGTCAGCAGCCTTTGCTTTCTCGATAATTTGAACAGAAGGAGTCTCAGACACAAAACCTATCTTCGGAGAAACTACCGCATCTACAATAATGAGATATTCATTGGAATTAGCATTGACGGAATCTGACTTACTCTCAAATTTCAAAGGCAAGACCCATGTAGCAGCTTGTTCTGTAGCCATTACTGTTTCGATGGCATGAGGATCAAGAATCACTTGACAGGTTTTATACCGATCAGAAGAAGCATAATCAAGTGTCGTATTGGTAATGTGATAGCAATCGGATGACAATGTCTTGTAATTGACTCCCTCCAGTTCACTGTATTGAGTCCGAAGTTCTTCATCGGTAAGCGTACGGACATCCACATGAGCTGTCAATGAAGGATCACTTCCAACCTTCATGACAGATATATTGGTCGTGTCAGCATCACCTGTATCATACAGAGTTTTGTTATGCTTTCCGCTATCCTTCACCACCATCACCTTGTGATATTGTCCTGGCACCAAGTTTTGAAGTTCATACTGAGACTCATCACAGCTTGTCAATGCTAATAGTGCAACTGTAATATATAAAAAATATTTTTTCATAATAATCTTATCTTTATCAAGTTTGACAAATGATTAATAACCAGGAGCCTGTACCAACTGAGGATCACTATACAACTCCGTAGATTGGATAGGCAGCAAATACTGACGATCGTTCCACAGAAATGGTTGGTCAACTTTGGTAGGTGTATTAAACTCTTCGAAGGAAGGATTAAGAGGCAAGCCATTAAGCCCATATCGCACACCTGCTTTCAGAACTTGAGGGGCAATACACCAACGGCGAATGTCATAATAACGATGACCTTCGAAATATAGTTCCACAAATCTCTCGTTACGCACCCAGTCGGTCAAAGACATCTTATCATTGATATCAGATGTCTTCAAGCCAGGAACCCCTGCACGATCACGAATTATATTCAAGTTATCCAAAGCCTCCTTAGTCTGTCCCAAAGCTGCATAACACTCAGCAAGATTCAAATAAAGCTCAGCCATACGAATCAATGGACGGCGAGTAGCTGACCACTGCCAGTTGCCATCAGACTTAAACTTGATGTTTGGGTCGATGAACTTACGTGTGAGATATCCTGTACCAGCTATATTACGTGCATTCTCGGAACTATAACCATTGGTATGACTATTCTTGAAATTCAACCACATAGGTTCTCCATTGGATATTTTCTGCTGATACTGGCATCCATCAAAGGCAATCCAAGCATAAAAACGTGCCTCACGATTACCATGCAACTTGATAATGTCATTTTTTACATCCTCTGTATCCATAGTACCATTAGCTAAGGCAGGACTCGTCGTACCAGGATAGAAGCGTTTGTACCATTCGCTCTTGTTAGGGAAATTGGAATCATACTCTGGTAATTTGCCATTTTCGGTATAGAAATGAGCCACTGCATTGGAGGTCGGAGCATGTGATGCATATCCACCATAATGCCAAGAACCATCACTCTTTTTTAAAAGACGCACAGGCAACGTATACCAGGCATAAGCACCTCCATTGTTTTCATCATCCGCAATTCTCATACCCCAGATGATTTCCTTATTGCCGTCACCTTCAGTAGTATTAGTAAGATACTGGAACATACGCACTCTCTCCTTGAAGAGTTTGTTCTCTTCGGTATCACTCTCCTTTCCTGGTACAAATGGCAAACCTATCTCATCACGTTCTGCTTTTTTATTGGCTGTTTCGAGATCAAATAATTTATGACCTGCTGCCTTTGCAGCCGCAAGAGCCTCTTGGCAAGCTGTCAAAGCACGCTGCCACTTCGCTGGATCATACTTGTTGCTGACCAACTCTTTGCCATAACCTTCTGTCTCAACAGTATTTTGCCAGCCAGACTTAAAGAAAGAGCCATTCCAAAGTGGACTTGCAGCGTAAAGTAAGACTCTTGCCTTCAAGCTTTTGGCTATGACCGATGTAGCACGCCCCAACTCATCCGTAGGCCTAGTCGCAGGTAAGTCCTTTGACGCTTCATCTAACAAATTTACTATATAGTTCACGCAATAGTCGAAATGAGAACGTCCAGGAATCTGGGTATTTGTTATATTAGGATCTACCAAACTGCTCACGATAGGACAAGGACCATAGGCAGCCAACACGCGGAAATGGTAATAAGCATCCAAGAACTTGGCTTCTGCACGATACTCCACCTTATCTTCTTCGGTAACACCTGTAGGATGAAGTTCACCCAATAAGTTCTCGAAACGATGTAGTTGACCAAGTTGGTTGTAGCTGGCATTCCAGATACTCGCATCAACTGTGGATGCAGAAACCGTACCCCATGCGAGTTGCTGTGGGCTGTATCCCCACATAAGAGGCTGTACGATTTCATCTGCACTCTGCTCGTACTGTAAGACAGCAAATGGTGTGGAACGTGGCACATAGCCATAGCATGAATACAGAAAGCCCAGAGTGGCACTCTCGTCCTTCATTGTATCGTCAAAGTCAGCTTGTGCTGGTGGTATCACATCCAGATAGTTGCAAGATGTAAGCAAATTTACAGGCATGACAAGCATCCATACCGCTTTTATGATGTTATTCTTTAGTTTCATAGTTGTCACTTTTAAATATGATTTATAATCTAACCTGAACGCCCAAATTGAAAGTACGCTGCAAAGGATACGAGTACCAAGACAGCTCAGGATCCCAAAGTTTGAAAGGACTAAATACTGCTATATTGTCACCACTGAAATACACTCTACAATATTTGAATGTGTAACCCAATTCCAATGTTTTGAAACGAATAAAACTTGCATTTCTAACCCAATATGAGCTTGGCTGTATATTATTGGAAATATCAGCGTTGGTCAACCCCAAACGTGGATAAGTTGCATGAGGATTTGGACTATCCACTGACCAATGATCATCGGCTATCCACTGCATCAGATTACGTCCCAAGTTCTCCAAATCTCCATCACCACCAGATGCCAAAAATGGAGAATAGCCAGAATTAATCATTATCTTACGTTTGCCTGATCCATTGAAGAATACGCCAAAATCCCACTTCTTCCATTGTACGTTAACACCAAAGCCATACTGAAGATGAGGTGTCCACCCATCAGATTCCAACATCACTTGGTCTTCTGTCGTTATCTTACCATCACCATTGATGTCACGATATTTGATATCACCAGGACGAACAGTCGAACCAAGCTGACTTTGGTCTGCCCAATTGTCTATTTCTTCTTGACTCTCAAACAAGCCTTCTGCGACATAGCCTGTCAACCTACTGAGGGGCTTGCCCGTTGTTGTCTGCCATACGTATGGATAATTTGGCTCATCTACATAGTCATAACGGTTTCTATTATATGTAAGATTGGCACGAACATCCACATTCAAGTCTTTGTTCAATTGCTTGTTCCAGTTCAAGGACATTTCAAATCCATAATTAGTCACCTGACCGATATTACTCCAAGGCTTAGCACCCCAATAACCCAAGAGAGTTGGCCAAGAAGAACGAGCCATCAAGATACGGTCACGTACATCATGGAAGTAGTCGAAAGTGATATTGACTTGATTGAAAAGGTTCATATCTACACCTATATCAAGTTTCTTTACATGTTCCCATCCTGCGTTGCTTACGGCCAATGTCGAGAAAGACGGACCATATTTCCACACTTCCTGACTTGGCAAACCTGTCCAAAAAGAGTAAGAACTTCCTATACCAACATTGTTCTGGTAAAGAAAATGCGGCGCACTACTCGTAAATTGGTCACTACCTACCAATCCATAAGAACCACGCAACTTCAAGAAGTTGACATATTTTTCCAAAGGCTTCCAGAACTTCTCCGAACTGATGACCCATCCTAAGGATGCAGCAGGGAAAAACTCAAATCTATCTCCCTTGGCAAGACGTTCTGAACCATTGTAGCCAAAGTTGAACTCAAATAGATACTTATTGGCATAGTCATAGGTAAGACGTCCTGATATACCCTGATTTCTATTTGGAAGCACATCACTACGATACTCACGCATCATATACATCAGCATGGCAGTCGCATTGTGCTGGCCGAAACTGCGTTTCCAGTCGATACGACCATCCAAATAGAATGTCTGGTCACTACTTTTTCCCACACCACTCTGCGTAATGTAATCTGCACCAGTCTGAAGAAGTTCTGTCTCAAATTCACCCGTCTCCACATTATAAGTTCCAGGTTTTAAGCAATAATAATAAGGTGATATGGAACGACTATAGCTGGCACTTGACCAGTTTTTGAAGTTCACCAAAATATGAGCACTCAATCCTTTAGTAATAAAGTCCAGATTCTGATGAAGGTTCAAAGACGTATTCAAAGTGTTAAAATTGGTCTCATTGTAAGAGCTCAACATATACTGGTAAGGATTGACACCCAATGTACCACTCTTTATTTCCTTATTACCGAAGCGGATTAACTGTCCATCATCTGCTTGCGAAGGGAAATAGGCAGGGAAAGCCACAGGATTGATTCGCATCACCTGCCAATAAAGATCAGAAGATGAATAGTTAGGTCCCTTGTTGTTTCCTATTTGAGCCATCATGCGGAGCTCAGCTGTCGTAGTGCTCGTCAGCTTGTAGGAAATATTGTTTTGGAAGTTATATTCCCATCGATTATAGTTATTGTTATAGAAGTAATTCTTGGGGGCATTAAACAATCCCGTGTCATGATTAGCCTGCAAACTCATATAATAAGTGACACGAGATCCACCCCCCTGTATATTGATATTGGCACGCTCGTTGAAGTTACCACTCTTGAAAAGCAAGTCGTACCAATCTACATCAGGATAAGCATAAGGGTTTACATGATTGGCTGTATTCTCTATCTGCTGCTGTGAATAATACGGAGTAACCGCACCATCGGCACGAGCCGCCTGAGCCTCATTATAGACCTTCATGTATGTAGCTCCATCGGCAAACTCTATTTTATTCATTGGTCGATTATAGGAAGCCTCCAAGGTCACATTGATTTTAGAGCGACTATTCTCCTCACCACTCTTGGTTGTGACAAGCATCACACCATTGGCACCACGGTTACCATAGATGGCCGTAGCGGAAGCATCCTTCAAGATAGAAAAGCTCTCAATGCTTTCCGCTGGTATATTGTCGAGGTCATTGGCAGAAATCTCAACACCATCCAACAAGATAAGCGGAGTAGCCACACCACCAAAAGTATTGATACCACGAATGTAGAAAGCCGAAGAACTACCAGGCTGACCAGAAGACACAGTAGAAATCACACCAGCCAACTTTCCAGCCAATCCATTGGTAAGTGAAGAAGATGGCGTTTTCAAAAGATCACCTTTGATGGTTGCGATAGAACCCGTAATAGAGACTTTCTTAGCTGTACCAGCGCCCACCACAACTACTTCATCCAGCTGTTGGTCATCAGGCATCATCTTGATAGTAATAACACCCAAGTCACCAACATCTACAGTTTGTTCCTTATAACCAAGATAAGTAACCACAAGTTCTGTTTTACTTGTTACATTGAGAGAGAAATGACCATCAATATCAGTCACTGTTCCCAATCCTTTTCCATTTTTTACCTTGATGGTCACACCAATCATAGGCTCACCAGTTGAGCCATCAACAACAGTTCCTTCAAGTTTTCTCTGAGGATTTTTCTGTTGAACAGCCAAAGCCTTGCTGACAGACGTGTTTTCGAAAGCCAGAACTTGAGTCGCATCCGACAAAGAAAGTCCTAATGCCAATGCTACTACAGCATAAGTTTCTTTTCTTTTTTTCATTGACTTATAAGTTTTAGTTTTTATTGTAAAAAAAATCATTTTCTGATTGAAGAACAACGTTAAATCAACTTTGTTCCCACAAACTTCACCCGATAAGGCCACTGCGCCAAAGCTTGCTCTACCAATGTCCAATGGGCATCTTTAGGTCCAGCAGTTACGACAAGCCACAAATATTTCAGCTTTTCATCCTTAGGAGAAGTGAAAGACGCACTTGACTGGCGATGGTCGTAATCTGCAGTAACCATATCACCATAAACGGACTTGCCAGACTCAGTAACTCCAACAAAGCCAAAACGATAATTTGCACTTTGAGGCTTTTGGCAAGTATATCCTGATTCTCCCATCATACCCTCAAAATCAACCTTCACGGTCTCTCCTGCAGCAGGCACACTCAACTTCAAAGCATTGAATCCATAGTTCTCTGGACAGTGTTCCTGATTGACCTGATACCAACCATTTCCCTTGTCATTCATATAAGAAATCGCACTTGGGAAAGAATTAGCATATTGTCGAGTTACGTTGCGCACACGATCGTCATCAAAATTGACCAAACGAGCATAGCAGTCATACATTTCATCCACAAATTGCTCTTGGGTCAAGTTTTTCAAGCGCTGATAAATGTTAACAGCATCCTCTCCTTGGCGAACATTCTTATAAATATCAGAGATTATCTCGAAACCATGTTTCTGACTCCAATATTCCAGCACAAACGGAGAGTGATAATTGTTCTCTTGATGCAAGAACGCCTTATGCGTAAGTTCCTTGAAAGCATTCCAATGATATACCTCGTCATCAATCCATTTAGGATTCACGTGCCAAAGCATCCATTGCGAGGTCATCTCCAAAAATCCTCCAAAAGAATTATCAAATGCGCGATAACCATCAGCAACCAACTGCAATTGGAAACTATGCCCCAACTCATGCGCAACAGTATTGAGGTTTTTGTCCTGCAAACGATTAGGTGCAGCCCAAAACGCTCCTACCTTATTATCATATGTTCCACCATATGCTGTACCCTCCAGCGAATACTTTATCATGACATTCATGCGATAAGTATCAGCCAACGAGCCTTCCTCCTTATGAAACCCTAATGTATCACGATAACATTTGTAGAAATGTTCCAGCTTGGCCTTAAGATTATCCAAATCCACATGCATATCATGCCCTTCTAAAGATGGTGGAGAAGCCAAATCCTTGCCAAAGCCACTTTCCCAAAAAATCGCAAGATTGTCTGTATAGGCAGCACGTGCATAACTATAATCGGTAGTGTCAACACGCCAATCCTGACTTAGAAATTCCTTTGGCTTATAGACTTTCTTGCCAGAAGGTACTTCATAAATAGTTTTTGTTTCCTGTCCTGTCACAATATTGTCATCTGAACAAGAAACAACAGACAACAACAACAAACACAGTCCGAATAGTTTTAATTCATCTCTCATAAATTCTAGTTTTTGTTAAAGTTGTTGCAAAGGAAGTTAAAAGTCGTAACAATTAGCTTAAAAATCATACAAAAATGCTAACAAAATCGTACAAAAGCACGATTTTGTTAGCATAAACACTATTCTACCTCTTTATTTATGAGTCAGCAGCCATTCTGCCAAGACTTTGCAATAGTGCTCATGGTCTTCGACAAACGGCATATGGCGACTTCCTATAAACATCTCCCACTTAGCTTGAGGCAAGGCATCATACATGGCCTTGGCTATGGCAGGAGTACAGAGATCATCTGTTCCATTGATAATGAGAGTCGGAATATCGATGCTCTTCATTTTTTCCAAATATTCAAAATCCTTCAAGTCGCCTGTTGCATTCAACTCATTGGGTCCCCATCCATATATATAAGACAAGGTGCCCGACTTCTTGGGACGACGTAGGCACTCAGGCGATTTTTCTGTCACAGGACCAGCACAATGCAATTTCATATAGTGAGCAATGGCCTTTTGATATCCTTTGTCTTGGAAATTGCCTGTAGCCTCAGCCTTGGCTATCGCCTTTTGTTCCTTCTCAGGCAAGAACTTCACCAAACGGTGTTGTTCCTTTACCCACATCGATGCCGATGGATTGGTGCTTGAAAGAATCAACGAACGAACACCTTCCGGCTTGCGCTCATATATGTAAGCCAAAGCCAACATGCCACCCCAAGATTGTCCTAACAGATGAACCTGGTCAAGATGCAGATACTTACGCAAAGCTGCAAGTTCATCGACCCAAGTCTCCGTTTTCCAAAGTTCGGGATGACCGTCAACGAAAGACTTTCCACAGCCTAATTGGTCGTACATAATCACTTGATGTCCCGTCTCTGCAATTTGGTCTAACACTTCGAAGTAATTATGCGTACTACCAGGTCCACCATGGAGAAGGATGATAGGAGCCTTACCTGGCTGACGTTCACCCACGATGCGATAATACACCTGATAACCTCGGAAAGGCATAAAACCCTCTTCTACCTTTTGTTGTTGTCCCCAAAAAGCAAATTTATGTGCGGCCACAAGGTCTGTATAGTCACAAGTGTAAACATTTTGCTTCTTATGTTTGCTGATTTGAAGTCGGGTGGAAGGGAAATACTGAGCCAAGAGATGGTACATGTCAGGATCCATCGCCCGCAATTCCTCACGAGTATTAATCCAATTATGCTTTCCATCAGCCTGCTGAACTTCAGCATTCACATTGAACCAATCTTGCACTGCCTCAGCAAAATATTCCATACCATTATCTAAACGATAAGTATTCGCATAAATACCTCGAGCCTTTACATTTGCCAAAAGTCGATCCAGTTTTTCATTGATAGTAGGATCCACCTGATAAATACCTATAAGATGGATGGAATGCGCAAATTCATGAATCAAGATGTCTTCGGCATGATACTTATCTATCTGGTATGCCAAGATATTTTCTTCAGCACAAGTAGTGACTGGTACTTTCATGGTTCCCTCCATACCCCTGGCGCGTACATCCATATTGACAGAAGTGTCGTTCGCCATGAAACGATGCTCAGGAATATCGGTCTCTCCTTCATAACGAGCCATAATAGCCACACGAGTTCCATGCTTAACCATCGCATTCAATACATCTGGCTTCAGCATACACGTCATGTAATATAAGGTTCGATGCGCAGCGACAATACAAGAATCAGGAACGCGCCATGAGGTAACGATAGGTATCCCATTGACATTGACATATTTCTTATAGAATTTGTCGAGATGAAGCTCCTTTGGAGGAGCCGTAATCTTACATGCTGGCACATGCAATTCATCATCGCCCACATAATCACTCTGTCGCTGAGCCACAACAAACAAAGAGAATGTGAGCAAAAGAGACAAAAGACTTTTTCTTTTCATTTTTCCATCTATTATTTACCTGTATAAAAGTCTGTTATACGACGAATAGCCCTCTGGCACACTGGACAGAAATCATCCACTTCGTTGATTCTCATGCGACAAACCTGTGCTGGTCTGTAACATCCCTTGCTCTGGTTGCCAGCACCTTCGAAGACACCTATCTTGAAGACCGCCTCATTGAGTTTTTTCTGCTCCTTTGGTGTCAACTTGGCTTTATGGTTAGGCAATTTAGCAGGAGGAGTTGGTATCTTCACTCCCTTAGACAACATATCTGCCCACTTGCTATTGAAATCCTTCAAGGTTGTAAGATTTTGCTCCCAAGGCTCCGTGTCACTCGGGTACATCGGATCATACTCATCGGTGCTGTATTCATCGCCAAGACCTGCAAAGCCATGACCAAACTCATGCACGAGCACTTTCTTGAACGTAGGATGGTCGGTCGTAGAAAGTGTCACCTGATTGTAGATGCCACCACCACCATAGGTTGGCGAGTTGACCAACACCATGATTTGCTCGAAAGGTACGTTGCTCAAGGCATCATAAATGCGGTGCACCTTACTGGTGGTGAGATAACGCTGCGAATAGAACGTATCGTAATGAGCATTCGCCACCGTATTCTTCCAAATGCCTTTATGGGGTATGCTCGGACCTTCTTCCAATGAGGGAGAAGCCACTGCCACCACATTGAAACGATTTTTCAATGAGAGGAAAGGCTCTCGCTCGAAGATGGCATCGGCAGCCCTCTGAGCATCCTTGTAAAACTTGTCCATCTCATCTTTCTTATATCCTTCTGCCACGATAGCGAGATCCACACATTGGTCTGTGCTTCCATTTCTCACTATATATTTATAAGGTATGCCATTCTCGCCCAAAGGTCGAATCAGAATGTCGGAAGGATCTATCGTATGGCGAAGTTCCGCCGTCGTATGATGATGGATATCAGAAAGCGTGATGCTTACATCCACAGGCTTCTTGGGAAATGGAACCAAGAAACTGCTTTCGAAAGATTTCTTGAGATGTTTTGCCTCTTGAGTAAGTTGCCACTCCTGGAAGAGTGTGGAGAAGGTATTCACATACAACACCTTGTTAGTACCATGCTCATAGACTGTCACCTGTCCGTTTCCGTTCAGAAACTTTTCTGAAAGCCTTGTTTTTCTGCCTGCCCACTTGGGATTGGTATATGCCTGTTCGAAATAAATGGATTGGTTGACGCTATCACCTGCCACAATATAGTCCAAGCGCAAGGTTTTATCCACGAAATAATCGTCAAAGTTCTGAGCTTGCATCGGCGCAGCCAAGAACAAAGCTGACGAAACAAACATGATTTTATGTTTGATCGCCTTTGTCATACTATCAATCATATTATCTGTATTCATTTCTATTTGTTTGTATTCATATCATTTCCTATTCATTCAGAATGAGTTCTTATGATTTCTTAGACAATCTCACCATCAACACGCCATGGGCTGGAATCGTGGCCTTGGTATTTTTAGCTGTTGTGCCAATGTTCTTATGTTGCCATAGGTCTCTAATGACGTACTCATTAGAACGAATGTTGACCTCGTTGGCAAAATAAATGGTCTGCGCACGCCAATTGTAGTCCAGCTTCCATGGAAAATCCGTACGATTCAAGAAACAAACCGCCAATTCTCCATTTGAAAGAGGCTTGGCCCAGATTTCCTTCTCTCCCATATCCATGAATCGGCGTCCTTGTTCGCCCAAAGAGTCTTGATCGACAGCTATCACCTCCTTGTTGGTCAAGATTTCATGTGTATCCTTGTCCATCTTTGTCAAGTCATTGCCCGCCATCAATGGAGCGGCAAGCATACACCACATGGAGAAATGAGTAATGTATTCATCCTTGGTCATACCACCATTGCCCACCTCAAGCAATTCCGCATCATTCCAATGACCTGGACCGGCATAAGGATAGAGATCCGCCATCTTGTCGATGATGTTCAACACGCCCACGCCTCCCCAGTCGAATAGACACTGGTAGCAATCACGTATGTCGGCAGTCACTCTCCATAGATGTCCGATTCCCTTGCCCCACTTCCAAGGCTCGTGCTCGCCCCACTCGCAAATACTGAGAATCATCGGGCGACCCGACTCCTTGATGGCATCGCTCATCGTAGCATAAGCTGCCTGGGCATTCTGTCCCTCGTCAGAGCACCAGTCGTACTTCAAATAATCGACACCCCACTTGGCGTATGTCAAAGCATCCTGAAACTGATGACCACGACTGCCTGGGCGTCCCTGACAAGTGTAGCTACCTGCACAAGAATAGAGTCCAAACTTCAAGCCCTTGGAATGAATGTAGTCGGCAAGATATTTCATGCCATGAGGAAAACGGTCAGGGTCTGGCTGAATGAAGCCAAGACTATCACGCTCCACCTGCCAACAGTCGTCTATCACGACATACTCGTAGCCAGCATCTTTCATGCCAGTCTCCACGATTTTGTCTGCCATGTCCATGATCAACTTCTCGCTCACATTACAGCCAAACTTATTCCATGAGTTCCAGCCCATAGGAGGAGTCTTTGCCAATGACTGATAAGCAGAGTCTGAAACTTCCTTTGGCTTGCCAAAGAACATCTGTGCCTGAACTGGTATTGCCAACGAGCATACCAACAAAGCCGAAATCAAAATTTTCTTTTTATGCATAACTCTATATTTTTATATGAATGATTCATTAACATCATGCAAAATAACCTATTAACAATGAATTTTGCCCCAACAATAGTGCTTTACAAGTGTAAAATCGTATTTTTGGACGATAATTTCATCATTTTGAACTTTTTATACCCCCAAATATCAAAAACAATCAATATCTTTGCCATCGAATTAAAATAAGCCATCGAATTAAAACGAAAAAAAATGACTAAACAACTTATTTTCATTGCCACCTTATTAAATATGGCAACTCTTGCGTCAGCCGATAACTATCTGGTGAAATCTCCAGATGGCAAGATTGTCGCAGAACTCAACACAGATAAAAATCTCTCTCTTGTTTTCAGGTTTAATGGCTCCACTCTCTTAGGAGAGTCACCAATAGGTATGAAGCTGAAAGATGGAAGGGACATTGGTATTGCACCTAAGGTTATCAGTAAGAAACTAACCTACCACAAAGAAAGTATCAATGCTCCTTTCTATCGCCAGCCATCGTTCGATGTCAACTACCAAGAGCTCAACCTCAAACTGAAAGATGGATTCGGAATTATTCTGAGAGCGTATGACGAGGGTGTAGCATATAGATTTTACAACAAGCGAAAAGGCAAAACCATCGTTCTCGACGAAACTGCTGAATATAACTTCGGAAAGGATAAGAAAGCATGGCTTTCCTACACGACCAATGACAAGAAACCTTTTGCCATGGCCTTCCAAAATATTTATGAACAAACTCGCTTAGATTCCGCCAAGCAAAAGTTAGCTTTTCTACCTGCCACCGTGGATTGCGGACAAGCCAAAGTGACTATTTTGGAAAGCGACCTCAAACGCTACCCTGGCATGTGGTTACAAGCCAACAGTTGCCAACGCGACAAAGAGGACGGCACACTGAGAGCTACCTTCGCCCCCTATCCCAAGGACATGGACTATTACGCATGGCGACATATGTCGTACGTTAAAGACGCCCAAGACTACATCTCCGAATCCAGTGATGAGCGTACTTATCCTTGGCGCATATTTGCCATTACGGAAAAAGATACAGAAATGCCGACCAACAACCTCGTATATGCATTGGCGAGACCCAACAAAATCGGTGACACTTCATGGATCAAGCCCGGAAAAGTAGCTTGGGACTGGTGGAACGACTGGAATCTAAAAGGTGTAAACTTCAAAGCTGGCATCAACTTTGACACCTATAAATATTATATAGACTTTGCAGCCAACCATGGACTGGAATACATTGTTCTCGACGAGGGATGGTACAATTCCAACGAAGGGAGCATTCTCAAGCCCATCGACGAGATACGATTGCCTGAGCTGATTGAATACGCCAAGAAAAAGAATGTCGGTATCGTACTATGGGCCGTCTTCAATGTCATGGACGAAAACTTAGAGAAGATATGCAAGACCTATGCCGACATGGGTATCAAGGGATTCAAGGTTGACTTTATGGACCGCGATGACCAAACTGCCGTAGAAATGGTAGAACGGCTTGCTGCTTGCACAGCTAAGCACCACCTTGTGCTCGACCTTCACGGCATCTACAAACCAGCAGGCTTGAATCGTACCTATCCCAATATCCTCAACTACGAGAGTGTGTTTGGTATGGAAGAATGTCGCTGGACCGAGTTGAAAAACGATATGCCACGCTATGATGTCACCTTTCCATACATCCGTATGATGGCAGGGCAAGTCGATTTCACACCTGGTGCCATGAGAAATGGAACCAAGCAAGACTGGAGAGCCATCTACACCAAGCCTATATCGATGGGTACAAGATGCCATCAAGCAGCTTGCTATGTGGTACAAGACAGCCCTTTCACCATGCTTGCCGATACCCCTACCAACTACGAGGCAGACGAAACATACACCCGCTATATCGCATCCGTTCCTGTCGTTTTTGATAAAACCATCGTTTTGCAAGGTGAAATTGGGAAATACATCGTCACAGCTCGCAAAAAAGGCAACGATTGGTACATCGGTGGACAGAACAACTGGGACGAGCGAGACCTCACCGTCAAGTTGGATTTCATAGAAGAAGGAGAATACGAAGCTCATATACTACAAGATGGAATCAACGCCAACCACGACGCAGAGGACTATGCGATAAAAACAGAAATCGTCAACAATCATTCACAAAAGAACATTCATCTCGCTTCTGGTGGTGGTTTTGTCATCAAGCTCTACAAGAAATGATATTTTCTCTCAAAACAAATAATCATTTTCTCGAAACAATAAATAAAACAGATACATGAAGAAAGTCTTTATTGCATCAGCCTTGGCGGTATTGTCATTGACACCAGCCATGGCACAAAAAGTGAACAAGAGTTCGGGTGGTTATCCTATCACCCCTGTACCTTTCACATCTGTCAAAGTATGGAACAACACGTTCTGGGGACAGCGTATCGAGACCTCTCGGAAGGTGACGATTCCTCTTGCCTTCAGCAAATGTGAGTCGGAAGGACGATACAAGAACTTCGAACGTGCCGCACATCCAAGCGACAAGTACGACGTGAGCAAGCTCATGCCACTGAGTTTCGATGACACCGACCCTTACAAGACTATCGAGGGCGCAAGCTATGTGCTGCAGACCTACCCCGACAAGAAGTTGAAGGCATATATCGATAGCGTGCTCGACATCATCGCACCAGCACAAGAAGCGGATGGCTACCTCTATACCGCCCGCACACAGAATCCTAAGAAACCTCACTACTGGGCAGGCGACAAGAGATGGAGCAAGGAGGAAGACCTGAGCCATGAGCTTTACAACCTCGGCCACATGGTGGAAGGTGCCGTCGCACACTGGCAGGCCACAGGCAGCCGAAAGTTCCTTGACATCGCCATCCGATATGCCGACTGCGTGGTACGAGAGGTAGGTCCCAACCCTGGACAGGCTTGCGTAGTGCCAGGTCACCAAATCGCTGAGATGGCTCTCTGCAAACTCTATCTCGCCACAGGCAACAAAAAGTATCTGGACGAGGCCAAGTTCTTCCTCGATTACCGTGGTAAGACAAAAATCAAGACAGAGTACTCGCAGAGCCACAAGCCTGTATTGCAACAGAACGAGGCAGTAGGCCATGCCGTGCGCGCCACCTATATGTACGCTGGTATGGCAGACGTTGCTGCCCTCACCGGCGACACCGCCTACATCCATGCCATCGACCGCATCTGGGACAACATCGTAAGCAAGAAACTCTATATCACGGGCGGCATCGGCGCCACCAGCAATGGCGAGGCTTTTGGTCCGAACTACTACTTGCCTAACATGAGCGCCTACTGCGAGACTTGCGCAGCCATCGGCAATGTATATGTCAATTATCGACTTTTCCTTCTCCATGGAGAAAGCAAGTATTACGATGTCTTGGAGCGTACCTTATATAATGGTCTCATCAGCGGCGTGAGCATGGACGGAGGCGGGTTCTTCTATCCGAACCCATTGGAGAGCATGGGACAACACCAGCGCCAAGCGTGGTTTGGTTGTGCTTGTTGCCCAAGCAACATCTGCCGTTTCCTACCTTCATTGCCTGGCTATGTATATGCCGTGAAGGACAAGAACGTATATGTCAACCTCTTCCTAAGCAACTCCACATCGCTGAATGTTGCGGGCAAGAAAGTGGCTTTGAGCCAAGACACCCAATATCCTTGGAACGGTGACATCGCCATCAAGATAGACGAGAACAAGGCTGGCAACTTCGGCATGAAAATCCGCATCCCAGGATGGTTGAAAGGACAACCTGTGCCAAGCGACCTATATTATTACAGCGACGGCAAGCGTCTCGACTACACCATCACCGTAAATGGCAAGAAGGTGGATGCCAAGGTGACCGACGACGGTTACTATACGATTGCTCGCAAATGGAAGAAAGGCGACGTGGTACGTGTCCACTTCGACATGGATGTGCGCACTGTGCGTGCCAACAACAAGGTGGAGGCTGACCGTGGCTGCGTGAGCATCGAGCGTGGACCACTGGTATATTGCGCTGAATGGCCAGACAACAAGGGCTTCGACATCATGAATGTACTGGAGAACCAGGAGCCTACCTTCAAAGAAGGAAAACTGTCATACGATGGGTTCATCGCTCCTAAGTACAAGAACACCCTGACCCAATACAAGGGACAATACTTGGAGACGCTGACCAATCCAGTACAGACTTTGAGCTTCGACAAGAGTGGCAAACTATCTGTCAAGGACGAGACGCTCACCCTCATACCTTACTTTGCGTGGGCACACCGAGGCAATGGCAATATGAAGGTATGGCTTCCACAGGAAGTGAAGGCTACCAAACCTTCTACTCCAGCCACACTCGCCTCACAAGCCCAAGTAGCATTCTCATCTCCTGTACCAGCCAAGGCCAGCATCACTGACGGATTGATTCCTGCCGACGAGAACGACCGCTCTATCCCATACATCCACTGGTGGCCTAAGAAGAACACCACGGAATGGATTACATACACGTTCCCTGAGACCAAGGAAATCAAGAGTAGCACCGTATATTGGTATGATGACCAGCCTTGGGGTGGTTGCAAGGTGCCAGACAGTTGGAAGATTTACTACCAGGACGAGAGTGGCAACTGGCAGGAAGTGAAGAACGCAGACCAATACCCTTGCAAGAAAGGCGTGGCTTGCATCGTCAACTTCACTCCTGTGAAAACCAAAGCTCTCAAATTGGAGTTGAAACAACCAGAGACCCACTCTTGTGGTTTGTTCGAATGGAGCGTGAAATAAAAATCAACTCTCTCGTATATATATAAAGATCAATTCTCTTTCGTATATAATTAAGGAACAATTCTCTCTCGTATATAATTAATAGTATTATTGTAAACTATAGTGCAAAAACAAAAGACTATAAAAATAATACAAATCGAAAGCGCGACGTAGTGATTACGTTGCGCTTTCTGCTTTTGTAACCTTAACAAGATTGCTCACCACTTCTATAACTTTAACAAGATTGTAACACCTGTTTAAATTGCCTGTAACATCCCCGAAGTACCTTTGCACCCAGAAATATATATTAAGAAAAAAACATGGGTACAATTTATTTATGTATTGTGATCTTCCTGCTCTGCTTGGCAGTGTTTGATCTCTTCGTGGGAGTCAGCAACGACGCTGTCAACTTCCTGCAATCCGCCATCGGTGCCAAGGTGGCGAAGTTTCGCACGGTGCTGATCATCGCATCCTGCGGTGTGGTTCTCGGAGCCATCATGTCATCGGGTATGATGGACATCGCCCGACATGGCATCATGAGCCCGGACCACTTCACCTTCGAGGAAGTGATGACGCTCTTCCTTGCCGTCATGGTGACGGATGTCATCGTCTTGGATGTGTTCAATACGCTCGGTATGCCTACCTCCACCACCGTCTCGCTGGTGTTTGAGTTGTTAGGCGGTGCTTTCATTCTCGCTACCTTGAAAATGTGGGGCGACCCAAGTCTCAACTATGGCATCTTGCTCAACAGCAACAAGGCTTTGGAGGTTATCATTGGTATCTTCGCCTCGGTAGCCATCGCCTTCTTCTTCGGTATGATTGTGATGTGGCTTTCTCGTATCGTCTTCACCTTCAACTACAAGAAGCACAGTCGTTACTCCATCGCCATCTTCGGTGGTATCGCCTTCACCGCCCTCTCCTACTTCATCTTCATGAAGGGCTTGGGCAAGAGTCCTTACTTGCCAACAGACATCAAGGACTACATCGACGCCAACATCGGGATGCTCCTCGTTGTTACTTTCATCGTTTCTGCCATCGTGATGGAGTTCCTGCACCTTTGCCGTGTCAATATTTTCAAGTTCACCGTCTTGATGGGAACATTTGGACTGGCGATGGCTTTCGCTGGCAATGACCTCGTCAACTTCATCGGTGTGCCGCTCGCAGGTCTCTCCAGCTACCAGGATTTCACTGCCAACGCCAATGGTGCTGCTCCTGATTCATTCTTGATGACTTCCCTGATGGAGAGTGCCAAGACCACTCCTGTCTATCTCCTGATAGCAGGTGCCGTGATGATTGTCGCCATGGCTACCTCCAAGAAAGCACAAAACGTGATTAAGACTTCCGTCGATTTGAGCCGCCAGGACGAGGGCGACGAAATGTTTGGTAGCTCGAAAGTGGCTCGTGTCATCGTGCGCAACTGCCAGGCTTCCGACTCTTGGCTCAACCGTTACTTGCCACAGGGACTCAAGAATTGGATCAACTCTCGCTTCAACAAGAATGATGTGGAACTGGAAGAGAACGCCGCCTTCGACGTGGTACGTGCAGCCGTCAACCTCGTGTTGGCTTCCATGCTCATCACCATCGGTACCAACCTCAAGTTACCTCTCTCTACCACTTACGTTACCTTCATGGTTGCGATGGGTTCTTCACTTGCCGACCGTGCCTGGAGCCGTGAGAGCGCTGTGTTCCGTGTCACGGGTGTGCTGAGTGTCATCGGTGGATGGTTTATCACCGCTGGCGTAGCCTTCTTCGCTTGCTCCATCGTATGTCTCGCCATGTATTTCGGTGGCATCGTGGTCAAGGCAGCTTTCATGGCAGTAGTCATCTTCATGCTCATCCGCAGCAACATCCAGTACAACAAGAAGCAGAAGCAAGAGAGCAAGAGCAATAGCTTCCAGCTCATGATGCGTGCTCACGACCCAGAGATTGTGTGGGATATGCTCCGCAAGCACGTGAGCAAGACCCAGAGCTACGTGTGCCACTTCGCCCTCAACGAGTTCAATCTCGTCATGGATGGTCTTGCCAACGAGAACGCTCGTGACCTGCGCCACGCCAACAAGGAGTTGAAGAACGAACAGGAGATGCTCAAGAAGTTCCGCCGCCAGGAGATGCTCGGTTTGAAACGCTCTCCGATGGATATCGCCATCGAGCGCAACACCTGGTTCCACCTGGGTGCCAACAGCAACCAGCAGTTCATCTACTCCCTCCGCCGTATGCTCGACCCTATCAAGGAGCACGTCGATAACAACTTCAATCCTCTGCCTGAGGAATACATCAAGGAGTTCACTCCTGTACGCCAGAAGATCAACGACCTCATGAAGATGAGTTGCGAGCAGATTGAGACGGGTAGATACGAGAACTATCGTGAGATTCTCGCCGAGGCGGATGCTTGCAAGGACGAGTTGTCTTTGATTCGTAAGAAGCACATCGACCGCATTCAGAACATGGGCGACAACACGCTTCTCAAAGTATCGCTTGTTTATCTGAATGTACTTCAGGAGAGCCAGGAGTTCCTCAGCGTGATGAGACACCAGCTCAGAGCTGCCAAGAAGTTCATGGAGAATTAATCGACTAAATACTTGATTCATAAAAAAAATCCGATAAGGCTTGCATCGAAGCTTTATCGGATTTTTTGATAGCCTTAGCATTTCCCCATCAAGATACTTCTCTTGGGCTTTCCCGTTTCCGTCAGGGGTAGATGGTCGAAATGAAGGTATTCCTTGGGAATCCAATATTTCGGCAATATCTCTCGGCAGATATGTTCCACCCCTTGCAAGTCTTGCGACTCGGTGATGAGCACAGCGATTTCTCCAAATTTCTCGTCTTTCTTCTTCGCAAGCATGAAGGGAGCCAAGAGATAAGGACGTAGCTTGTCCTCCACTTCCTCTATTTGGATTTTGATGCCACCGCTACAGATCACATTGTCCTTCCTGCCTTTGATACGAAAGAGAAACTGATGTCCTGAATCAGGACATAGGCAAATTCCATGTCCATGAGTTTCGGATGGTGTGAATTTCTCCTTGATTTCCACGATGTCGTTGGTGACAAGCTGTTTCTCACAAACCAATGGTGCGTCGATGACAAGACAGCCTTCCTCATGGGTGCCAATTCTCACGCTGTCGAAAGGTTGATACCAGTCGCTTGCCTCCTTGCCGTTCAATCGCCGCAATGCGATATGCGAAAGCGTCTCTGTCATGCCATACGTGCTCCAGATGGCATTCTCATACCCATTCTTCTTGCGAAATTCCTCGGACATTTCCCTAAGTTCACTCGCCAAAGCATCATCTATCGCTCCACCTCCAATAATTAAGTTTTTGATATGGCTCAATCGCTCTCGCTCCTCGGGTACTTGCAAACTGTTATAGACTTGCATCGGCACCATCGCCACGAAATCGAAACATATATCGCCCACGTCGTGCCCCAAAGATTCAATATCGCCCACGTCATGCTCAGATGCTTTTTTTCCATCGGAAGCAAAATCCATCAACAAGGAATGGGCAAGAGACTCATCCGAAAGTGGATGTCCGCTGGGCTTGACGGAAACAAGTTGAAGATGACGCTCGATGCTCCGCACCACCATCATCTTGCCGGCGATATAGTCGAGCGACATACAGAGCAAGGCGGTGTCGCCTGGCTTCAAACCCAGGAAATCGCAAGTGATGCGAGCGGAGTTGAGCATTTTCTCTTTCTCCACCATCATCGGCTTCGGCTTGCCGGTAGAGCCACTGGTATGAACCAAAAGGCAATCGCTACTATTATTCCATTCGTTTAGAAATTCACTTAACTCCATTTATATTTATCATTTCACACAGAAATGCCGTTTATATAATTTTACTAACATTCACACTACGTTCATAATTATTCACCGCACATTCATTTTTGAAGGGAAATCAAGCACAGGAAAAGACCATGAAAAAATATAGAAAATGATGTCGTACGACTATGCACCTTCATGTCGTACAACTATAGTTGCCCATGTCGTACGTTCATAACAAGTATAGTCGTACGACATGACCATCTATAAAACAAATAGCTTATCTCCCTTGATTTCCAACGGCATCGGGATGTTGTCGGTGAAGAGCTGTCCTGTGCCCAATCCCTGCGGCATTCGGACATTCGGACCATACATCTTGGCACAGAAATGGGCAATGGCACTCAGTCCGACATTGCTCTCCAATGCCGAAGTTATCCAACTGCCGATGCCTCTCTCGTCCGCCAACGAAATCCATTCCTTGCAACCATACATACCTCCATGGAGAGATGGTTTCAAGATGATGTATTGCGGACGGATCGTATCTAACAATGCTTGTTTCATCGACTTCACATTGACACCTATCAACTCCTCGTCGAGTGCAATCGGAATCGGAGTCTCACGACACAGCTCCGCCATCTTCGGCCACTGGTGCTGCCTGATAGGCTGTTCGATGGAGTGGATGTCATACTGCGCCAAAGCCTCCAATCGACTCATCGCATTCTCGGGAGAGAAACCACCATTGGCATCCACACGCAGTTCCACCTGTTCCTTGGAGAAGTCCTGACGGATATGCTTGATGAGGTCGAGTTCCTTGAAGAAGTCGATGGCACCGATTTTGAGTTTCACGCAGTGGAAACCAGCCTTCAGTTTCTCCTCCAGTCGAGCATACATCTCATCGTAAGTACCCATCCATACGAGACCGTTGATGGTGATACCCTCCTCGCCCCGGGCGAAAGGAGAGTCGTAGAGACAAGCCAAGTCGCCTGCCCAAGCAGGAGCAGCAACCGAATCATTCCGAGAAATTTCAGAAGAAGGAACATCATTTCGAGAAATTTCAGAAGAAGGAACATCATTTCGAGAAATTTCCATCTGGTGGAAGAAATCAGCGAAAGCCGACTCCAACCCGAAAGTAATACTTGGATAGGCACGAATCATATCGTAAGGGATGCGACCCATCTGCTCTACCATCCGACAAATCTGCCGAAGCGTCACCTCGTATTCAGGTTTGGCATCGCAGCTAAGGTCGGGAAGCGTAGCACACTCCCCCACACCTCTCACCCCAGGACATTCATCCGAGGTAATCGTAAGAAAGTAACTATGTCTCGTGGTATAAACGCCACGAGACGTACCAGCAGGCTGTTTGAAGTGGAGCGTTCGCTCCGAAATATCTATTTTATACATTAGAATTCTTCACTCTTCGTTCTTCACTCTTCACTTAACTTACTTCTTCTTCAGCTCATACAAGTCCTTGCGGCGATCCCTCATATTCCTCACTGCGCCATAGGTATGGAGCTCATTAAGCAGCGTCAAATCGACATCCGAGATGAGAATCATCTCCGTGTTAGGAGTAGCCTCCGACCTCTTGCCATCGTTAGGGAAGGCGAAGTCGCATGGCGTGAACACGGCACTCTGCGCATACTGAATGTCCATGTTGCGCACACGAGGCAAGTTGCCGACGCTACCCGCTATCGCCACATAGCACTCGTTCTCGATGGCACGAGCCTGGGCACAAACTCTCACTCGTGAGTAAGCGTTCTGCGTATCCGTCATGAATGGCACGAAGAGTATCTGCATACCATCCTGTGCCATCAGGCGAGACAGCTCAGGGAACTCCACGTCGTAACAGATGACGATGCCTATCTTGCCACAGTCGGTATCGAAGGTCTGGATGTGACTACCCCCCGTCAAGCCCCAGAACTTCTGCTCGTCAGGAGTGACATGGATCTTCTCGTACATATCGACGCTACCGTCACGGCGACAGAGGAAGCCCACGTTGTAGAGGGCATCATCCTTGAGATAAGGCATGGAACCCGTGATGATATTGATGTTGTAAGTAATCGCCAACTCACGGAAGCGGTCACGTATCTGCTCCGTGTATTGCGCCATCTGACGGATGCTCTGCGCCTCGCCCATGTCGTTGAACTTTGCCATCAATGGAGCGTTGAAATACTCTGGGAAGAGGATGAAATCGCTCTTGTAGTCGCTCACGGAGTGGACGAAGAACTTCACCTGTTCGAAGAGGTCATCCACCGAGGCGTAAGGACGCATCTGCCACTGCACCAGTCCGATTCTCACCGTAGGGCGACGCTCCACGTATGAGTCCGTAGGTGGCTGATAATAGATGTTGTCCCACTGCAACAAGGTAGCGCAGTGTTCGCTCTCCTCGTCGCTTGGGAGATAGTTGCGGATGACACGGCGCACGTGGAAGTCGTTGGAAAGCTGGAAGGTGAGCACAGGGTCGTAAATCTCACGGTTGCGCACCTTCTCGATATATTCCTTCGGACGCATCTGGTCGGCATACTTGTGATAGTTAGGGATGCGACCGCCAAACATGATGGCCTTCAGGTTGAGTTTCTCGCAGAGTTCCTTGCGATACTCGTACATACGGCGAGCCAGGCGAAGGCCACGATAGTCAGGGTGTATGAACACCTCGATGCCATAGAGGATATTTCCGTTAGGGTCGTGGGTATTGAAGGTCTCGTTGCCCGTAACCTGGGCGTAAGTATGGTCGCCCTTCACCATATTGTAGTTGACGATGATGGAGAGGGCGCATCCCACGATTTTGTCATCGACGATGATGACCACCTGACCTTCAGGGAAGATAGCAATGAGTTTCTTAATCTGTTCACGAGTCCAGAACACATCCGAATCTGCATAGATGCGCTTGAACGACTTGGCGAGCTGCTCATAGTCCTCCATGTGGAGGTTGCGAAGGCTCACCTTTTCAATTTTACGATTTGATTCCATAATACATCTTTTTATCTATAACAACCTATTTCGAGTTGTATGTTTGCACGATTCGGTTGTATTCATAAATGCGTTTCGGCGGCAAAAGTACAATTTTTCGCTCAAAGGACAAAAGAAAAAGGGGAAAATGTGACTTTTCCCCTTTAATCTTTTATTTTTGCTTGACTGACTTCAAACTAAGTTTTTACCTCAACGTTTATTTAATCAGGACTTTAGTCTTCACTCCATCAACATTTACGATGTAGAGTCCACTTGCAGGAGCTTCCACAGTTCCATTTGTGCTTTGAGCCACTAACTTGCCATCAGTAGAATAGAGAGCCACCGATTTGGCTCCTTCCACCGAAATGGTCTTGCCTCTAACAATTATTCGGCAATAGCTTGTTGGCGTCACGTTTTGATTGATGCCAGTAGCTTCGTCTTGATAATGGAGAATATACTTTACGGCATAGTCATTATCACTGTTCTTTTGCGTGACAACACTCAACCGTCCCTTCTCGTCATATTCGAAAGTCTTCACCACAGAAGCATTGTTGTACAGTCTCTCATACTTCACCAATCTATTGGCATCATCACAGGTATAGGAATATTTCTCCTCACGTTCAGAATCTCCATTGTTCTTTTTCACATAGCTCAGGGTATTGCCGTCCAAGCTAAAGGAACTCTCGTTGCTGTCTGTCAACTTCCAACTTGCAGAAGTGGCATCCCAAGAATAATACCGGTCAGAGGAGACATTTCCATACGACAAGCAAGTAGAATCAACATCAGTAATAAGATTCCTACCTATAATCTCCTTGATATCGCTCTTCGGGAACACGACAGAGAACTGAGGCTTGGCAGAATCACTGTGCTCAGACTTGCTTTCAGGAACCCATTCCCCATTAACCTTCTTATAGGATGTGGCAACTTTTCCATTCTCTGTAGTCTGTTCGCAAGTTTTGTCAGTCTCTACGACCAGACCATTCTCCAAACTTCTACGAATTGTCGTGGTCACACCATTTTCATAAGATATGAGAGATTTCACCTCTGAATAGCTAGGTTCTGTCTGAAAATCATTTTTAGAATCGTCCCAATCATAAGAATATATGACACCTTCAGGAGTAGTTACTTTTTTATCACAGTCATCCAACTCGCCATCAGGGTAATAACATTTATAAATTGACGTATAAGTTCCATCAGCCGCAACCTCACATTCCCTGATTTCACTCAGATATCTAGTTCCATCATCATACTCATACTCTTTCTCCGTATAGCCATTGGCTGTATATGTATATTCGTATGTTTCATAAGGAACGCCATCAGTACACTCATCATCGACTTTTGTAGGATAACCCTCTTTATTAAACTCCAAAGCAGTATAGCCATACACATCACCTAAGTTAAAGATATAAGGTTCCTCAGGGATTTGCATATTCTGCCACTTTCCGTTCTTATAGATTTCTAAGGGGGGCATACTTTCTGCTTGCATTTTCAAGTTCACGCAGTCTATATCTCTCAGTCTCCTTATTATCTTTATCATAGAACATTATAATATCTGTACATGGACCATCACTACTGGCATAAAGGTACTCCGTCAACACATATCTTCCATCTTTGAACATACCGAAATCAACACCTTCACAATGCCCTGGTTCGCCACTGACAGGAACCTTGTCCATGGAGTTTCCTTGGTCATCATACATGGACATCCAACTTTCCAAACCGTCATATGAATAATATTTTGTATATACGACATTCGGATTTTCGTGTACCCAATCATAAGCATATCCATTGCTAAGCACAAAATCTTTCTTTTCTGAATCATAGCTGTATGTTAGACTTTCACGGTGCTTGTTTTGCTCATCATAAATCCAAGGATCGTTGTAATTATCCGTCACCACTCCTTTTCCTTTCGGTGTCCAAGACTTGCCATCAGTATCATACGAATAACTGATGGTGGTATTCACGCCATTTTCATGAGTTACCTCTTTTTTACCTTCTGGCACCCAAGAGCCACCATTTTCCACACTGTATGTGTAGTCGATAGAAACCTTCGTATTACCATTCTGCTGAACTTCCGTCTTGCTACCACTTGCAGAAGTCAATGCACCGGTTGTCTCGTCATAGTACTTGACAACATCTTCTCCTTTTACAGAGTTTAAAGTTTCCTCTGCCTGTTTTACCCATGTATTATTTCCATTCTTGACAGAAACGGTTATGACATAATCATCACCATTCACAGTCAACTTCGCCTGTTTGTAGTTGTCATCAGCCAATTCTACATAGCTCTGTACTGGCTCAAGCCATGTATATTCTTCCTTGGAACTTACACTTCCATTGGAATTGTAGTCAATGCTCTTGACAAGATAAGCCTTTCCTTGATTTGCCTCCCCCACATGGTCGTAATCATATTCCTTATGACTTTGGAGACTCTCTTTTTTGTTGATGGCATCATACTTATAGCAATCTACAGAAATGATGCGTCCCTTGGCATCCTCACCATAGGCGTAACGAACATAATCGGCAGAAGTTGTAGAGTATTCGTAAGCCTTTCGCCCTTTCTCATCATATTTGATGGAGGAAGTCATGTACTTGTTTTCTTCCTTGTCATCATAGAGATACACATCCCAATCCTTCAAAGTTTTGTCCGTGGCACTTGCAAAAGACTCCAAGGTCATTTCAGATGGATGTACAGGATAAAAAGTATGTTGAACATAGGTAGTGACAGAAGTACTAGGATTGATATCTATTATGACTTTATGCTGCATCAAAGAGGGTGTATGATAAAGTCGAGCGTTCAGAGGTTGCATACCCAACAAGGCCAAAGCCCATACGAAGTAAAACTTTTTAATCATAAACTTAATATTTTAAATTTCTGCACAAAAGTACACAAAATTCGATGACTATCCAAATCGCGCCCCACTATAAAGCTATTTTTAACAAAAGTTACACGAAGTCACCCACAAGTCTATCAAAAATATGTGTACCTTTGCAACCCGAGACAAAGCATAGCTATTTTTAACTCAACAACAAAACCAATCAACAAGAAAAATGAACAACAGCAATAAAGTGAAAGGATTTGCGGCGGGTATCATCGCCGCCGTATGTTACGGTACCAATCCACTGGGTACGCTCGAGCTCTACAAGGATGGATTCTCATCGGGCTCGGTATTGACTTACCGCTACCTCTTGGCGGTGGCGATGTTCGCCATCGTGATGATGTTTCGCAAGGAACGGTTCGCCATCAAGTGGGGTCATGCGATACGACTTGCGTTCCTTGGGGCGTTTTTCGCCCTCTCCTCCACCACGCTCTACGTGAGTTTCCACTACATGGCGGCAGGCATCGCCAGCACATTGCTCTTCGTCTATCCGATTATGACGGCGGTGCTGATGACGGTGTTCTTCCATGAGAAGGTGACGTGGAGCACCTCGCTTGCCATCCTCCTCGCCGTGTCGGGCGTGGGATTGCTCTACCAGGGCGACGGCAACGAGAAACTGAGTACGGCAGGATTCGCGCTTGTGATGGCTTCGTCGCTGCTCTACGCCGTCTATATCATCTCCGTCAACCAATGGAAGGATTGTCCGATGTCCAACATCAAGTTCACCTTCTGGATATTGGTGTTTGGACTGATTACCGTAGCCGCCTTCACCTGGATTTCGGGCGAGAGCTTCCAACCCCTGGAGACTCCTAAGCAGTGGCTCTGCGGCATACAGTTGGCGTTGCTCCCTACGGTGCTCTCGCTCTTCTTCATGACCATCAGCATCAATCTCATCGGCAGCACGCCAGCCGCCATCATGGGAGCCTTGGAACCTGTGACGGCTGTCATCATCGGTGTTTTCATCTTCGGCGAGACATTCACTTTCCAACTCGCCATCGGCATCGCCGCCATCCTCGCAGGTGTCACGCTGATAATCCTGAGAAAAAAAGGATAAAAAAATGAGGGTGTGTCATAAATCACACCCTCATTTTTTCATCCTTATCTTGCAATAAAGTTTATCTTTCTTATATTGCAGTCTTATACTGCGGTCTTATATTGCAGTCTTATATTGCGGTCCGAAGCCTTATTTCTTACTTCACGATACCCTTCTCGAGGTATTCGACGAGGTTGCAACGTACCTTCTGTCCTGCGTCCTCGGCAGCCACTTTCGCCATGTCGCTCTCTACCATGATCTTGACGAGTTCCTCGAAGGTGGTGGTGTTAGGATTCCAACCGAGCTTTGCCTTGGCCTTCGTTGGGTCGCCCCAGAGGTTGACAACGTCTGTAGGACGATAGAAATCTGGTGAAACCTCGACGAGCGTCTTGCCTATCAAGTTCTCAGGACCTTCCACACAGATACCCTTCTCGTTCTCTTCCTTGCCTTCCCATTTGAGTTCGATGCCCACGTGGTGGAAAGCCAACTGTGCGAACTCGCGCACGGAGTGCTGCACGCCTGTCGCAATCACGAAGTCCTCTGGCTTCTCTGCCTGGAGGATGAGCCACATACACTCCACGTAGTCCTTGGCATAACCCCAGTCACGGAGAGAGTCGAGGTTGCCGAGATAGAGCTTATCCTGCTTGCCCTGCTTGATGCGAGCTGCAGCAAGTGTTATCTTGCGGGTAACGAATGTCTCGCCACGACGCTCACTCTCATGGTTGAAGAGGATGCCCGAGCAGCAGAACATATCGTATGCCTCGCGATACTCCTTGACAATCCAGAAGCCATACTGCTTGGCCACGGCGTATGGGGAGTATGGGTGGAATGGAGTGTTCTCGTTCTGAGGCACTTCCTCTACCTTGCCATAAAGCTCGGAGGTGGATGCCTGATACATACGGCAGGTCTTCGCCAAACCGCACTGGCGAATCGCCTCCAAGATACGGAGCACACCTGTAGCATCTACATCAGCGGTAAACTCAGGAGAGTCGAAGCTTACCTGCACGTGGCTCTGGGCTGCCAAGTTATAGACCTCGGTAGGCTTCACCTTGTTCATCACCTGGATGATGCTCATCGAGTCGCCCAAGTCGGCATAATGAAGGTGGAAATTTGGCTTGCCCTCCAAATGAGCGATACGCTCGCGATAATCTGTGGAAGAACGACGGATGGTGCCATGCACGTCATAACCTTTTTCCAACAAGAGTTCTGCTAAGTAAGAACCGTCTTGTCCTGTGATGCCTGTGATTAAAGCTACTTTTCTTTTTTCCATTGCTAATATATAAGTTATTTGTACAATTATTTTTATCGTTTATTTTTTGGGGGGATGTATAGGGATTTTTTGCTTTTGCCCTTTCAGGGCGACTTTCAAGATTGATTGCATACCCAGGGCGTTGCCCTGGGCTTGGAGCTTATTGCCCTTTCAGGGCGCTATCCAGTCAGCGCAAACCTTACAGTATTTCTATTCAGCGTGCTATCCTGTCAGCGCAAGCCTTACAGGATTTCTATTCAGCGTGCTATCCTGTCAGCGCAAGCCTTACAGGATTTCTATTCAG
>ERZ808259.125-NODE-125-length-50931-cov-5.106416_pt1 | contig 50931 bp, 41 predicted proteins | sample MGYA00521279_ERZ808259 | MGnify/ENA primary metagenome ERZ808259 (study PRJEB31516, sample SAMN03275586) | gut metagenome | biome: mammalia-associated habitat; material: feces | host: Papio cynocephalus | place: Kenya | collected 2012-07-27 ...
GACTAGCTCAGTTGGTAGAGCAACAGACTCTTAATCTGTGGGTCCGGGGTTCGAGCCCCCGGTCGCTCAAGTTTCTGATTTTTCATATATCAGATACGAATCTCCGTGTCCTGCTTTTTAGCAGGATTTTTTTTGCTTTTTTTCGGAATTCACGGCTTCAAAAGCTTTTTTCTATATTTTTCTTTCAGATAAGACGCGAAATCTTCCTCTTTCTTGCTTTTGAAAATTTTCAGCCGGATTAAGTCAGAAACGCCGCTTGCAAACTCGCCCGCAGCGCAAATCTTGTCGGCAAGCTGAACAATCCAGCCAGTCCAGCTTGTGGGAACAGGTCCGAACGGAAACATATGCGTCTCAATCGCTCTAGCCTCTTTTTCAGAAAGATTGAAACGCTTTTTCGCAGTCTCCGCCGCAACTTTCGGATGGACAAAAAGCTGCCTTGTGTGCTTGTGCGAGTCGTCGTGGAAGTCGTAGAGGCAAAAATCGTGGAGAAGCCCGGCGCGGACGCATGAAGCCGCGTCAACTTTCAGGAATTTCGCAATCTTATAGGAAATGTAGGAAACGTTTATGCAGTGCGAGAGCCGCCTCGTGGAAATGTGCTGAATCCAACTGTCCATATCCTGAAAATCCCGATGGTCAAGAATCTCCTCGGCAATTCTGATGTATTCCTCGTCATAGTATGGAGAATTAAATGTTTTCAAATTTTAAGCCTTCCAATATAATCTATCGCAAAAAGTAGAAAAAGGTTAGGAAAATGGGCATAAAAAGAAAGAATCTTCTGAAGAAGAGAAAGCTCTCGAAGCTCCGCGCGCACAGCCATCTGTTCCTTATTTCCGCGATTCTTCTTGTGCAGCTCGTCTATTACATCTACATCTGCTTCAGGCTGACGCCGTACACGAAATATATGTTCGCGGCCAGCGAGACTTTGAGCATCATCTTCATCATCTTTCTTTCAAACTCATCGGGAAAAAACGAATTCAAGCTCGCCTGGATGTTCCCGGTTCTCGTCTCTCCGATTTTCGGAATCTCGATTTATTTTCTTGCGAAGCACAACACCGGCTGGACCAGAATCAAGAAGAAGCTCCAGAAAACAAGAAAAATCACAAACGACAACGCGCAGATGATTTTTGAGAAGAACCTCCGAAGCGCAGGGTTTTTCAAAGATGAAGAAAATTGCGGAGAAAAATCTCAAAGTGAAATTTCGGAGAACGGAGAGTTTTTCGGAAACAAAAAACGCGGGATTTCAGAAAAAGGCGATTTCAATGAAACCTGCGGAGAAAACGAGAAAACTCAATCCGAAAATGAAAATTCCATTGCAAGCGATTCAACCGCAGAAAATCTGACATCTGGCAATTCAATTGCAAAAAATTCAGTTCAAAATGAAAATTCCATCACAAGCGATTTAATCACAAAAAATTCAGTCCAGGACGACTCAATCAAAAATGATTCAACCGCAAACGAGTTGGAGGAAATCAGAGACCTTGAAAACTACACGATTTCAACGGAGCTTTTTCCGTCTTTCGCTGGCAACCGCACGAGATATTTTCCAAGCGCGGAGGAAGCGTTTCCTTTTATGCTCGCGGAGCTTGAAAAAGCGGAAAATTTCATATTTCTTGACTATTTCATAATCGACGTGAGCGAGATGTGGAACAGGATTTTCGCGATTCTAAAGGAAAAGGCTAAAAACGGCGTGGAAGTGCGGATTCTTTTTGACAGCATCGGCTCGATAAACATCGCGTCAAAGTCGTTCGTGAGATTTCTCGCGGAAAACAATATCGAGGCGCGCGAGTTCATGCCGATGATTCCGGTCTTCAACACGGGGCTGAACAACCGCGACCACCACAAGATTATGGACATTGACGGCAGAATCTGCTTTACAGGCGGCGCGAACATCACGGACGAGTACATAAACCTTATTCAGCCGCGCTTCGCCTACTGGAAAGACAGCGTAATCAGCGTGGAAGGAAGCTCTGTAATCTCGTTCACGAAGCTTTTTCTTCAAATCTGGCACACTCAGGAAAAAAAGATTGACGAGAAGAAAGTCGAAAGCGAATGCCAAAAATATCTCGATGTGAAATCCGAAAACTTCGGAGAAAAAGGGCTTGTGCTTCCTTACGGAGATGACGGCTACAACACCGAGGAGCTTGCGGAAAACATCTACCGCTACATTCTCTGCCGCTCAAAAAAATACGTCCGCATAACAACGCCTTACATCGTGCTGGACAACAATTTTCTAAGCGAGCTGATTTTCACGGCGAGACGCGGAGTGGAAGTGGAAATTATTTTTCCGGGAAATTTCGACCATTTTCTGACTTACTGCGTGGGACTCCGCTACGTGAAAATTCTGATTGAGAACGGAATCAAGGTTTATTTTTATGACAAGGGATTTATCCACTCAAAGAATTTTGTGGGCGACGGCGAAATCGGAACGGTCGGCTCGATAAACCTCGACTACAGAAGCCTTTATCATCATTTTGAGTGCGGAATTCTTCTCTACAAGACCGATTCCCTGAAAGACGTTGAGAACGACTTTGAAAAAACGAAAGCCGAATGTGTCGAAATCACGCCCGAGATTTTCAGAAAGCGCGTCTCGCTCTTCAGAACCGCGCTCGGCTGCGCCTGCAAGATTTTCGGACCGTTGCTTTAGAACATCCTGTCCAACGAGAACCTGCGGTTCTCTCGGGCGTAAATTACTTTTAAGCTGACATCCGTGTCAGCTTGGTTTTTCTTGCAATTTTCTTTCTGACGAGAATCAAAGATTCTCTCTTTGCTTAGCAACCAAGCGCGCGGTTAAAACCGAGAGTTCAGCATAACAATCTATTTTTAATCGCCTAAAAAAAATCGGCCGGAAACGCGAAATCTCCGGCCGCCGACTAAAAATCCGTCAGGCTTTATCCTGAAAAAAATCAGGCTAGAGCTTGAGAGAACTAATGACCTGACCGCTGCTCGACTCAGAAGTAAGTCTACGCAAGAACTTGTCGAATTTTTCAACCATCTGGCTAAACAATCTTTTAAGCGCTTTCATAAATTCCTCCTGCTCCGTTTAGAAGCCCACTAGTCCGTTCGGCTTTAATCTTGGGCAAAGCTTCGGATACGAACAAGCAAAGCCCGCCCGCAGACACAGCGCAACGCGCCGATTTTCGCCTGCACTTATATTTTACAACGCAAAATCAAAAAGAAAATAAGACTTTAGAGGAATTTGAGGATTCAAAAAATCAAGCGGAAGGTCAGTAGAAAGTGCGGTCGGTCCATTCGAGCGAGAAAACGCCGTTTTTAAGCGTGACCAAGTTCATCGAGCAGTTGGGAAATTTCACGTCCCAGTATTCACAAAGTTTCCGCCCGTCAACGCGGAGAAGAAGCGACTGCAAAGCTCCGCCGTGCGTCACAACAAGCACATTCTCGCATTCAGTATTCCGCAAGGAAAGATTTCTGATTTCGCTTTCCCAAAAGTCCTGAGTGCGGCTTAGGACAGATTCAAAAGTCTCCGCGCCGATTTCAGGCTTGTACTTTTCAGGATTCGTGAAAAAATTTCTTATCCATTCAAGGCTTGAAAGGCCGTTAATCTCGCCTAAAGTCCTTCCCTCGGCGCTTCCAAAGCTGAATTCGATTATCCGGCTGTCCTTTATGATTTTTTCGCCTGAAAATCCGCTGATGATTTCCGCCGTTTTTTCCGCGCGCAGAAGCGGGCTTGAATAAACGCGGTCAAAACTGATTCCGCTTTTTTTAAGCCCGAGAAAAGTCTGCCTCGCCTGCGCAATTCCATTTTCGTTGAGCGGAATGTCGGAGCGGCCCTGAAGCTTTTTTGCAAGATTCCAGTCTGTCTGGCCGTGCCGCGTGATGTAGATGTTCATAGAAATGAGATTTTATCACAAAAGAGACAAAAAATGCGGCGGCCTTGTTTTACGCAACAGAGTTTTCTCCGAATCGTTCAATAAATGCCGCCGCAAAAAAGCCATCTTGAAAAGTCAGATGACTTCAAGAAAAAATCTTTCGGGATTTTTCCTTATAAGAATTTTTTTTCCCTTGAGAGATTTCGGCAAATTATCAAGAATCGCCGTAAAGTTTTCAAATCGCAAAAATCGCCGAAATCGAAAAATTTACCGAAATCATCAAATTTTTCAAAAAAATCCTACTCCAAAGTTCCGTACATCAAGTACCAGTAGCCGTATGGAGAATGCCATGTGCCTTTGAGGTTGCTTTTCTGGAGCCAGAACTCGTTGTAGTAAGCGACAGGAGCCATCGCCGCGTCGTTCAGGAGAACCTGCTCTGCCTTGTGGAGCAAGTCGTAGTGAACTGCAACGTCAGTCGCGTTGCGGGCCTGGTCAACGAGCGAGTCGAATTCCTTTGAAGAATATTTTCCGTCGTTGTTTCCGTTGTTTGTCTCAAGAAGGTTAATCATATTTGAAGGGTCGTCCCAGTCGTAAACCCAGCCGTTTCTAGCCAAGTCAAAGTTTCCGCTGCGGCGGTCTGCTGTTACGGTCTTCCATTCCTGAATGTTCACTGTCATTGTGAGTCCAAGCTCCGCCCATGCGGCCTGAAGATATTCCGCTACAGACTTGTGATAGCCAGAGTCGTTTGTGAGATACTCGAACTGCGGGAATCCTTTTCCCTCAGGATAGCCAGCGTCAGCGAGAAGCTTTTTCGCCTTCTCAAGGTCTGCGGCGTAGTTCTCAGTGCTGAAATGGTCGCCGTATGTTGCAGTTGTTACAGCCTCAAAAGAAGAGCCTGCGGCTGCGTCTGAAACTCCAGGACCTACAAAGTTCTTCGCAGGAGAATAAGTTCCCTGCATGATAACATCAGCAACGTGCTTTCTGTCGATTGCAAGGGAAAGAGCCTCGCGAACGCGCGAGTCATTGAAAGGAGCTTTCTTTGTGTTGAATGTTACGTAGTAAGTTCCCATGATTGGAGCCATCTTGAATTCGCTGTTTCCGCGGAGAGAAGGAATCTCCTCTGTAGGAACATCTTTGATGAGCTGAAGCTCGCCCTGATTGTACGCTGTGTAAGAAGTGTTCGCGTCCTCAATCAAGTGCCAGACAATTTGGTCAAAAGTGATGTTCGCGGAATCCCAGTAGTAAGGGTTCTTTGTGAAGACAATCTGCGCGCCGTCTGTGAATTCAGTCATATAGTACGGACCGTCAGAAACGTAAGACTCTGCCTTTGTCGCCCAGCTGTCGCCGTACTTCTCGATTGTCGCTTTCTGGACTGGAACAAGAACGCTGAAAGCCGCAATCTTGTCAAAATAGATGCAAGGAGTTGAAAGCTGCACAACAAAAGTTGAAGCGTCAGGAGCTGAAACCGCAAGCTTCTCGACATCGCCTGCGGAAGCCTCGTCATAGCCTTTCACAACGCTCAGAAGGTCGTAGCCGTAAGGAGCGGCTGTAACAGGGTCGGCAACGCGCCGCCAAGAATAGACGAAATCGTCAGCTGTGAGAGCCGAGCCGTCTGACCATTTGAGATCCGGGCGGAGATGGAAAGTCCAAGTGAGTCCGTCCTCAGATGTCTCCCATTTTTCAGCAACACCGGCCACGATGTTGTTGTCGCGGTCGAATTTCACGAGACCCTCAAACGCGTGGATAAGCATATTTCCGCCGTCAACCGCGCTGTTCAAGGCAGGGTCGATTGTCTCTGGCGAAGGGCCAACCTGAACATGAAGCACTTTGAGCGACGAGTCCGCCGCCTTTTTGCCGTTGCAGGAAACAAGAAGCCCCGCCAACGCAATTCCAGAAACCAACAAAGACAGTTTCTTCATAAAAATTTCTCCTCGCCGGATTTTGCCCCGGCATTTTTGACATCGCCGTTTTTCACGCGGCAAAATGTTTTCAAAATTTAGTTCAGCTTGTCCAAGTGATGGCATGCCGCGTAATGTCCGCTTGCAATCTCCTTGAACTCGGGCTTTTTCTCGGCGCAGAGAGCGTCCGCATAAGGGCAGCGCGTCCTGAACGGGCAGCCGCTCGGAGGATTCACCGGGGAAGGAACGTCTCCCTGCAAGATTATCTTCTTGTTTGTCCGGGCGATTTTCGGGTCTGCAATCGGAACTGCGGAGATAAGCGAGCGCGTGTAAGGATGAAGCGAATGGAAAATCAGCTCGTCGCTTTCCGCCATCTCGACCATATGGCCAAGATACATAACGCCGATTCTGCTTGAAATGTGGTTCACAACGGAAAGGTCATGTGCGATAAAGAGATAAGTGAGATTGTTCTGCTTCTGCAAGTCCTCGAACATATTCACAACCTGCGCCTGAATTGAAACGTCAAGCGCGCTTACAGGCTCGTCGCACACGATAAACTGCGGATTCACCGCCAAAGCGCGCGCGATTCCGATTCTCTGCCGCTGCCCGCCTGAAAACTCGTGCGGATAACGGTTCGCGTGCTCGGAATTCAAGCCGACTGTCGCAAGAAGCGAGATAATCTTGTCGTGCCGCTCTTTCTTGCTTGAATACAACTTGTGAATGTCTAAAGCCTCGCCCACAATGTCGCCGACAGTCATTCGCGGGTCGAGCGAAGCGTAAGGGTCCTGGAAAACAATCTGCATCTTGCGTCTGAAAGGCCGCATATCCGCCTTGATTTTCTTCTCGCTGTCAAAAATCACCTCGCCGTCATAGACGATTTTTCCTGCGGTCGGCTCGGTCAGCCTTAAAATCGCGCGTCCTGTCGTAGTCTTTCCGCAGCCGGACTCGCCAACAAGACCGAAAGTCTCGCCTTTCCTGATGAAAAAGCTGAGGTCGTCCACCGCGTGAACAATTTTCTTGCCGCCAAGAGGAAAATACTGCTTCAAGTGCTCTATCTCAAGAAGATTCTCGTTTCCGCTCATTTTTCGCCTCCTGCCTGCTTTTTCAAAAGCTCCTCAACGTCAACATCCGCGCTTCCTAAGAATTCCGCTTTCTGCTCAAGCCAGCATCTTCCGTAGTGAACGTTCTCGCCAACTGCCGCGCCGCCCAGGCTCTCGTACTCGTTTCTAACCGGCGGATTTTCCATGCAGATTTTCATGCAGCGCGAGCAGCGCGGAGCAAAGCAGCAGCCTTTCGGGCGGTTCAAAAGGTCAACCGGCTGCCCCTCAATCGGAACAAGCCTTTCATACTCTTTCTCGTGGAATTTCGGTATTGAGCGGAGCAAGCCGCGCGTGTACTCGTGCTGAGGATTATAGAAAATGTCGTCTGTCGTGCCGTACTCCACAATCTCGCCGGCGTACATAACAGCGATGTGGTCGCACATTGAGGCAACAACGCCCAAGTCATGCGTAATCATGATGATTCCCATTCCGAGCTTCTTTTTGAGGCTCTGCATAAGGTCGAGAATCTGCGCCTGAATCGTAACGTCAAGCGCGGTTGTCGGCTCGTCCGCAATCAAAAGCTTAGGCTCGCAGGCAAGCGCAATCGCAATCATAACGCGCTGCCTCATTCCGCCTGAAAGCTCGTGCGGATACTGCTTCAGCCTTTTTCCAGGCTCGTTGATTCCGACAAGAGTCAAAAGTTCCTTTGCCCTCGCAGTGGCCGCCTTGCCTTTCTTGTCGGTGTGAAGCTTTATCGCCTCCTCAATCTGGTTTCCAATCGTCCAGACCGGGTTAAGGCTTGTCATCGGATCCTGAAAGATAATGCTCACTTCCTTTCCACGGATTTTCCGCAGCTCTTTCTCAGTCATCTTGTCGATTCTGTGTCCGTTGAAAGTGACCGAGCCGCCCATTATTTTTCCGTTGTCGGCAGTCAAGCCAATCACCGAGTAAGCCGTTACGGACTTTCCGCTTCCGCTCTCGCCGACGATTCCCAAGACCTCGCCCTCTTCCATATGAAGAGTAACATCGTTCAAAGCCTTGACCTCGCCAGCCGGAGTAAAAAACGAAAGCCTCTCGTGCTGAATATCAACCAAATATTTTTCTGCCATTTCTATTTTTCCATTTTCCTATCTAAAAATTCGGGCGTTCCCCTCGCATTCGCTCGGGTCGGGCTATGCGCTGTTCCGCTATCGCTCCATTCTGAAAAACAGCTTGGTTTCGGCAAGCTCAACCAGCGCATTTTTTCAGAACGCCTGCGGCGCAGCTTCTATCCCTAACGCGAGGAACAGAAAAGACTTTCTGTTTCTACGAGAAAATTCTGTCCACCTAAAGGCAAACAGAATTTTCTCTCTTTGTTTTGTTGCCGCATCCGTGCGGGCGAAAACGCCGTTTTTTCTGTTTCAGCCAATCTACGATTTCAGCTTCGGGTCAAAAGCGTCACGCAGGCCGTCGCCAAGAAGATTGAAGCTCAAAATTATTATGAAAATCAAAAACGCGGGAGCAAAAAGCTTCTCAGGATAAGTCTGAAATCCGTTGAGAGCCGCCGAGGCCAGAGAGCCAAGAGACGGCATCGGAGCCTGAACACCAAGCCCCAGAAACGAAAGGAACGACTCCGTGAAGATAGAAGACGGAATCTGCAAAGTTGTCGTCACTATCAAAGTTCCAATGCAGTTCGTTATAAGGTGCTTCCCGATAATTCTTCTTTTTCTCGCTCCAAGAGCGCGCGCCGCCGTAACGTACTCGTTCTGCTTCAAAATCATAATCTGCGAGCGCACAATGCGAGCCATTCCAACCCAGTACAAAAGCGCGAAAACGATGAACATGCTCACCATATTCGGGCCGAGACGCTGAATCCAGCCGAAGCCCGGAAGAGAGCCGAGATTCTGGAGCGGAAATTTCAGCGTCGCCGCAAGCAAGATGATAATCAGAACGTCTGGCACAGTGTAGATGATGTCAACAATCCTCATCATAATCAGGTCGATGTAGCCGCCGAAATAGCCTGCAATTGCTCCGTAAAGCGAGCCGATTATCAGAATAAGGAGAGACGCCACGATTCCGACCATAAGCGACACTCTGCCCCCGACCATCACGCGGATTGCGTAGTCCCGCCCGTTCTGGTCAGTTCCGAGAAGATGCGGAAAAACAAACTCTCCGGCATCTTTCCGCTGAATCTCAGTCTTTGAATATTCAAAAGGAGAAAGACGCTCGCTGCCTTTCACCTGCTCCGCGTACTTGTAAGGATAAAATCCCGGAACAACAAAGCAGAGAAACACGATGAAAAGCACAATCGAAAGCGCAGCCATCGCAATCTTGTTCTTGCGGAATCTCCTTGCGCCGTCTTTCCAGAAGCTCACGGACTCGCGCATAATCACAAGCGACTTCTTGTTCTCCGCAGTCTCGGGAATAAAATCGTCAACCTTGAGCTGGAAGCTCAGCGGATTTTTCTTCGGCTGGCTCGCTTTTCCTTGCGCGGCTTTTCCAGCATTTCCGCAGGTTCCAGCGTTTTTGCCGGTCGCAGCTTCATCCGCGTTTCCAGCCACGGAGATAGAATCTTTTTCGTTAAGTTCTGCCATTTTCATTTCCTATCTGAGTTTGATTCTCGGGTCAACGACCGCATAGGCGATGTCAACAAGAACGTTCATAAAAATCACGAAGACCGCAAGGAAGATTGTAGTTCCCATAATCATCGGATAGTCGCGGCTTGTGATTGCTCCGACAAATTCCGAGCCGAGTCCCGGAATATTGAAAATCTTTTCTATAATAAAGCTGCCTGTCATAAGAGAGGCGAGAAGCGGCCCAAGATAAGTCACAACCGGAAGAATCGCGTTTCTGAGAGCGTGCTTGAAAATCATCTTCGCCGTGCTCACGCCTTTCGCGCGTGCGGTGCGCATATAGTCCTGCCCCATGACATCGAGCATTGAAGAGCGCATAAGGCGCGCAATGTAAAATGTAGGATAAAGAGCGAGAGCCAAGACCGGCATTATGTAGCTCGCCGCAGAATTAAGACCGAGAGACGGAAGCAGCTTGAGCTTCGTCGTGAAGATGTACATCAGAAGAGTTGACGACAAGAAGCTTGGAATCGCGATTCCGGCTGTTGAAAGAACAACAAGAACGTTGTCGATTGTCTTTCCGCGCTTGAAAGCCGCCACAGCCCCGAGCGGAACACCGGCAAAAACCGCGACAATCATTGCAAGACCGCCGAGACGCGCCGAAACAGGGAATTTCTCGGAGATAATCTGGCTTACAGTCCGGCCGCGCTTTTTGAGCGAAAGCCCGAAGTCGCCTCGCGCAATTCCGCCGATATAAGTCAGATACTGCTTTGAAAGCGGCTTGTCCAAACCGTACTTCGCTTCCATAGCCGCCTGCGCCTGCGGAGTTACAGCCTTCTCAGAAAGGAAAGGACCTCCCGGCACCATATTCATAATGAAGAAAGTTAGCGTTGCAACAAGATAAGCCGTTACTATGGCAGTTGCGACACGCTTGACAATGTAGCGTAACATCCACGCACCTCTTAAATGGAGTTTACTGACAGACAAAAAAAAGACGCGACACCAATCAGGTCCGCGTCAATGTGTCTTTTAAGGTTACCCAAAAAACGGCAACAAAGTCAATTTTAATGACGTAATAGTTTTTTAAGATTTAAATTCTTTCAAGCGAACACGATATGCTAGAAGCCTGTCATTCCGAATTTATTTCGGAATCAATAAAGAAAAAGCCCCTGAATCCGAAAACAAAGCGAAAAGAAATTCTATTCCGTTCCAAAAACGCCGTCCAGCCATTCAATGCGCTTCTCGCACCAGTCCACGAGAAACTCAACCTCGCTTCTGTAAGTCTTGCGTTTTCTGTAGCCGGGCGCGCGAGGCCAGCTTTCGCTTCCGAGCAAGTGCCAGACAGAATCGTTCATTTCCGCAGCCTCGTTCAAGATAACGCCCTGAGCCTTAAGCCACACAATCGAGTCTTCAAGCTGTTTCCGAGTCCCGCTCCATCTTGCCTTGACTGCCCTTGCAAAATTCTCGTCCTCAAAAAGCCTTCTGTACCAGCCGCGCTGGTTTATCAGAAATCCCTCGTAGTTTTTCGCCGCAGTCGAGTTTTCCTCGTGCCGCCAGAACTTGAAGTATCCCCAGTCCTTGCTTTCGCTCCAGCTGTTTCCGCTAGGCGAGACTGAATCTTTTGAAGTGTTTCCGAATCCTATGTCGTGGTCCCAGGCAGGCCCCATATAAAGCTTCTCCGTGCCGTAGTCATAATTCATAAAGACCGAGTTGTAAAAATTCGCATCGTAGTTTTTTGAGTATTCAGAAAGGAGATACCAGTCCACAAAAGAGTCCAGGTCGAAATATTTCTGATAGCCGCCGTTCTCCTTCCATTCATCGGAAAAAAGGAGATTTTCAAGCGAGCGGATTTTCTCAGCCCATTTCTCGTAGTTTTCCAGAGTTGACTTTGGCGAACGGATATGGAAATTCAGCCCGGAAGAGACTGAAAACGAGTACGGCCGTCCTGAGTGGCTGTCGATTTCGGCAAGAAAGCCTTCGTTCTCAAATTCCACGCGGTTTTTCTCGACCTCCACTTTTTCTGAAAGGCTGTACATTCCCCGGTATTTTCCGTTCACAAAAAGCGTTATGAATCTTGACTGAGGATTCCACCGCATCTTGTTCCAGACGTTGCGCGCAAGATACTCGGCGTAATAGTTTCTTAGCATTGAGCGGTCGGTCGCGTCCGCAAGGAGAATCCATTTTTTCGCCGAAGGCAAGCCAAGGAGCGGCTCGCTTTTTTCAAGCTTCAGAAGATAAGGCTTTTTCTGCGTGAAAGTCGTCTTCCAAGTGGAATTTCCATGCCCGCGGATTTTGCACTTTCCGCTTTTTTCGGCAAAGCCCGCAGCAAAGCTCCGCTCGTCATAATGGAGATTTTTATCTTGAATCTGATTTGTCTGAATTGAAAGATTTTGCAGCTCCAGCTCATCTTGATTTTCGTTCCGGCTTGAAGCCGCAGGATTCTTTAGATTTGAAATCTCCTGATTTTTATCTTGCTCATTTTGACCGGCAAAATTTCGACTTTCTTGATTTTGCCGTTTTGCTTCATTTAGAAGAAATGAATTCTCAGGAATTTCAAGCGAGAAATCAGCCTTGACGTATTTTTCCTTCGACTTTATCTCCTTGCCTTTCTCGGTCTCAATCTTCAGAATCGGAAATCCGAGCTTCTCGCACTTTTCAAGCGTAATGCGGTTCTCCGATGACATCCTGAACGCAAAATAAACGCCGCACAAAAGCATCAGAAAAACAAGGATAAAATGATTTGAAAAACGCAGAAGCCTTCCGTCTTTTTTATTGTTCATTGCAAGTCTTAATCGTCAGCAGCTTATCGTCAATCAATTTAATATGTAACTTCGCCGTCGTGCGCAAGAATTGTCGAGGAGACAACATTTTCCGTGCCCGCAACTTTCTGCAAGAGCGCAGAGTCGTCTTTCGAGCGGATTTCAACAACGAGATTCACTTTTCCGTTTGAAAGCGCGCGGCTTTTCACAGTGTAGTATTTGCAGAATTCCTTCACAATCGCCATGATTTTCTCTTCAAGCTCGTAGCCGATTCCGCTAACCATCAGGATTTTCGGAGCTTTCGCAACAGGAAGCCGGTCAAAAACAAAAAGCGCGACAGTCAGAACAAACGCGAGAACGCAGGAAATCTGGGCAAGACCAGCTCCGCAGATGATTCCGGTTGAAATCGCCCAGAAAAGGAAAACCAAGTCCATCGGGTCTTTTATCGCAGTCCTGAAACGCACGATAGAAAGCGCGCCGACCATACCAAGCGAAATCACAACGCTCGACTGAATCGTAAGGATAACGCCCGCCGTAATCAGAACAAGAGCCGGAAGCGCGATGTTGAACGACTTCGAGTAAAAAGTCCGCCTTGTCAAAAGCCTGTAAGCAAAGAAAATGTAAAGCGCGAAAAACGCCGCAATCAAAAACACAACGATGATGTTCTCAGGCGTCGCGTCATATCTCGTGAATCCCTGAATAAACGACTTCTTGAAAATATCCTTGAATCCCATAAAAACTCCTATTTGAATTATATTTCGGGCGGTCCCCGGCATTCTGCCGCACAAGAAGCTCCGCTTCTTGCAGTTTCTGCCCCCTAATCCGCCATCCGTGGCGGACTCAATTTCCAAAAAAAAATCAGCTTCGGCGACAAATACCGGGTCGCTATGTCCGTGGTTTCGCTTCCGCTCCATTGCTTCGCTACGCTCCGCAACGGCTTCGCCGCCACTTCCAGCGCTACCGCAAATTGTTTTCTTTCAATTTTCTAAGCCAAGTTTCCACGGACGGAAACTTAAAAGCCATTTTTTCCGCGAGAATCTGATTTTTGATTTTGAAAAAATCAGATTCTCGTCAGGACAGGCTATCCTCTGAATCCGCAGCGAAGCCCGTGAATATCGAACTTTCTGCAGATGTAATATTTCGAGAACGAAGTCCACTGCAGCGCGCTTGTCTGGAGCGTCTCGTTTATAAAATCCGGCAGAAGCTCGTCGTACTTCACCTCAATCATATTTGTTCCGAACGGAAAAACCGAGCGGAATGCCGCATCCTCGTTAAAAAAATCCTCGATGTTGCTTGAGGAGCGAAGATTCCTGTCAAAAGTGATTCTCACGTTTCCGTCTTCATAAGTAAAAGGAACGCGCTCATAGGCGACAATCTCAACCGGGCGAAGCGCGCGGAACTGCATCTGGCAAATCAGCTTTTTAAGAAGATAAGGCGTCTCGCTTGTAAAATCCGGGATTTTTCCTGCGATAATCTCCTCGAGCGTCTCCAGCGGAACCGGACAGGAAGTCTTCAGGCACATTCCGTTTTCCTTTCTCTTCAATTCAAGCGAAATCCGGTTTTTCTGGCAGTTGTAGATTCTGATTCTGAATTTCTCGCGCGGGTCTGTGCCGTTCTCGTTTTCAAGATAGCATGTGTTGAAGATGTCATCGAAATAAATGCTTCTGATTGCGTACTCGCCTTTTTCGCCCGCGTTTCTGTCGCGTGAAAGAATCGAGTCCAGACGCTGCTCAATCGCAGAAAGCGTGATTTCAGGAGAAAGATACTTGAACTCGTGGCGGTATTTTTTGCCCATCTAAAACCTTTTTGCCTATTTCAGTTACCGAACAATCGGTAACTAGATAAAGTATAACGCATTTATGGCGTTGTTTCAATCCAAACAGAAACTTTTGTTAAATTCCTGCAAAATTTCTAAAGATTTTATTGAAGAAAATGAAAATCCATGAAAAACGTTACATTTCTGAATACAGATGCTGAAAACAAAGCAACTTCTAAACGAGCGTGGCCAAGAGACTACGATTTCGGAATCCGCAAATTGAAAAAAAGCCCCTGAATTTAATTCAGGGCGATAAGAATTCTGTCATTCCAACTAAAAAATTTTCTGTCATTCTGAGCTCGAGAACTTTGTTCTCGCTTTGGTTCTGAATCCAAAAATTGAATACAGAAACGAGTTCAGAATGGCGAGATTTTTTGTTTCCGAGCCAAAATCAATCTGGAAATTTCCTTGAAAGATTCCGCATAAAATAGAAGTAAGCGGCAAGAACGAGAATTCCTGTAAAAACCCAAGAGACAGGATAGACAATCATCAATGCCTCGTAGGTCTTAAAATGCGCGAAAACAGTGTAAAGCCACGCGATTCTAAAGACGACCGTTCCCAGCACAGCGAAAAGAGACGGAATAACCGCGTGTCCGAGTCCGCGAAGCGCGCCCGCGCCGACATCATACGGGCAGACAAGAAACTCAACCGCGCTTACAAGAACCATTCTTCTGATTGCGAAATCCTGAACCGCCGGGTCTGCCGAATAAAATCCAACAAAAAATTCCTTTCCGACGATAAAAACCGCGCCCAAAGCCCAAGTGAAAAAAGCTCCCTCGGCAAGCGCAATCCAGAAAATTCTTCGGCATCTTCCAATCTTTGCCGCGCCGAAATTCTGGCTTATGAACGTTATCGCGCCCTGGGAAAAAGCGTTTGATGTCGCATAAGTGAAATACTCGAAATTCAGACCCGCCGAAGAGCCTGCAATCGCCGTGCTTCCAAAGCTGTTGATTCCTGCCTGAACGAACATATTCGAAACGGAAAAAATCGCGCTCTGAACGCCTGCCGGAAATCCCTCGGTGAAAATCTTGAGCATATATCTAAAATCCGGGGAGAAAATTCCTTTTCCAAGATGAAGAACGCCTTTCTCAAAAACGAGAATCGCGACAACGGCAAAGCACGAGAGAATCTCAGAGATGACCGTGGAAACCGCAACGCCAGAAACGCCCATCTTGAAGCAAATCACAAACACGAGATTCAAAATCACATTCAGAATTCCAGACGCAATCAGAATGTAAAGAGGACGCTTTGTGTCGCCCACGCTCCGCAGAATCGCCGCGCCAAAGTTGTAGACCGCAAGAAAAGGCATTCCCACGAGATAAATCCTAAAGTAAAGAGCCGCCTCGCCAAAAACGTCGTCTGGAGTTGAAATCGAGCGCAAAAGAAAGCCCGTCAGAATCTCGCCGAAAACAAAAAACACGATTCCAATCAAGACCGCAAGAGCGATTGAAGCGGCAGGAATTTTCCGCGCCTCGCCCTCGTTTCCCTGCCCGATAAGGCGCGAGAGAACAACGTTCGGCCCGACAGAAAATCCCACGAGAAAATTCACGAAAACCCCGACATTCGCAACGTTCGCGCCTACAGCCGCAAGAGCCGCTCTTCCCGCGAAACGACCCACAACCGCAACGTCCGCCGAATTGAAAAGCTGCTGAAGTATGCTCGTCGCCGCGAGCGGAAAAGAAAAGGCGATAATTTTCTTCCAGACCGCGCCTGAAAGCATATCGATTTTGCTCTGAGATTTATTTGATTCCATAATTTTTCACCGAATTTGAATTATAGTCAGAATGAAAATTTTGAACAGAGCGAAAAACATTAGAACATTATGCGTTTTCGTTGAAATCTTTACATTTTATTGATTTTTATAGAAATTACTTGCAACTTAAAGAAACATTTGCTAACCTATTATAAATACTTGTTTATATAGTATAATTTTTCAGATTTTTATCAGTAAGTTTTTGAGAGGTTTAATAGCATGAAAATCAAGGCTTTTGCTTTTTCAGCAGTTTTCTGCGCGGCTTCGCTTCTGTTTTCAGAGACAGCAATCGAGGTTGTAACAAAATACAAAAATCTTCCTTGCCCGCCGTACAGCACAAGCACGCTCAGCATTGACGAAATCAACCCGAACGGCCAGGTTACAGAGCACAACGATGTAAAGCAGTTCGGAAAAATCTTCAGAAACGACACAATCAACACGGTTTTTGAGTGGGAATCTCCGGCTTCAAGAAAGAACACAAGAATTCTTCAGGCTGAAAAAATCGGAAAAACAGACGACAGCATGATTTACACGCCGGATTTGCGCCAGGTTCGCCGCGTCTCAACGGCAGCGAGAAAGCAGAACGTCGTGGGAACAGAGCTAACATACAACGACCTTAGAATCCGCGAGGTTGAGGACGACAGCCACGAGATGCTAAAGGAAAACGAGACAATCACAGTCTCGTCAGGAACGACATACACTTGCTGGCAGATTAAGTCCACTCCGGTAAAGAAAAGCGAAGTTGAGTACGCATACAGAGTAACATGGTTTGACAAGGAGACTTATCTTCCTGTTCAGGTTGACTACTACGACAAGAGGACGCAGGAGCTTTACAAGACCTTCGAGATTGAGAAAATCGACCACGTAAAAGGAACAACAGGAAAAGACTACGTTCTGCGCCGCTCATGCTGGATTACAAACAGAAAGACAGGCAGAAAGACGCACATTTACGTTAAGAGCCTTGTTTTTGACGCTCCGAACGTGAACGACTCGTACTTTACACAGAGCTGGATGCTCACCGGAAAAGCACGCTAATCAATAATCATCATAGGCCGCGTCGTAATCGCCGCGGCTTTCTTTTTTCGCGCTCCAGCCGAAGGATTTTTCCTGAAGCATTTCAGCGTCTTCCCTGCCCTGAAAATTTTTCCAGCTTGAAAATTTCGACTTTGAAAAGTCTTTCTTCGGAGAATCTTTCTCCTTTTCCTTTAAATCCTCAATTCCGTTAGCCATAAAAAGCCTTCTTTTTTCATCAAAAACAAGAGATTCTGCTTCAAAGAGACAAAATGTTTTTCCGTCTCTTTTGAAACAATTTTTGCGTTAGGGATAGTAGAGGCGGCGAAGCCGTCGCGAAGCGATGGAGCGGAAGCGGAACCTCGAATAGCCCGACCCGAGCCGAAGCACTTGCGCGAAGACGAGGGAAACGCCCTAAATCTTGCCTTCAGCCTTGTCTTTCTGAATCAGCTTCCGAAGAGCCTCAACCGCGACTTTCACAGCGATTTCCGTGTCGTGAACCTGCTTGTTCTCAAGTCCTTTCTTCGCGCGCTCCTGATTCGCAATCACCAGAAAGCAAGAGCCGACCCGGACTTTCAGGAAAGCGCCTGCGATGAACAAGGCCGCGCTTTCCATCTCCGAGGCAAGGCAGCCCATCCTAAGCCAAGCCTGCCACTTGTTCTCAAGCTCGTAGCTCACCGGCATAATCTCAGGCTCGTGCTGGCCGAAAAACGAGTCCTTGCACTGCACAACGCCGGTGTGGTGAGGCACTTTAAGCTCGTCGGCAGCCTGAACAAGAGCGGTCGTAACGTTGAAGTCTGGAACGGCCGGATACTCAATCGGCGCAAACTCGCGGCTTGTTCCCTCCATTCTCACAGCCCCGGTCGCAATCACAACGTCGCCGCCAAGGACATTTTCCTGCATTCCGCCGCAAGTTCCGATTCTGATAAAAGTGTGCGCTCCGCATTTTGAAAGCTCGTCAATCGCGATTGAAGCCGAAGGGCCGCCGATTCCTGTTGAAGTTACGCTGACTGGAACGCCGTCCAGAGTTCCTGTGTATGTTACAAACTCGCGAACGTCCGCGACAAGGCGGGCGTTCTCAAAATGCCCGGCGATTTTCGCGCAGCGTTTCGGGTCGCCCGGCATAATCACGTATTTTCCGATGTCGCCCGCGCCCACGCCCGTGTGGTACTGTTTTCCGCTTCCCTCTGTATAGTCAACCATAGTTTTCTCCTTTTTTCTGATTTAAGATTTTCGAGACTCCAGACTTTAAAAGATGACATGCCGCTCAAGCAACATCATAAAAAACGAACTCCGTCATGCTGAATTTACTATATCTATAGGCTCCGAATCAAAACGAGCAGTAAAGTATTCTGGCTCGGAATGACGCGCTTTTTCAAAAATCGACGTGAAAATACGAAACGCTACTCGGTCAGATAGGACTTCATCTTGCCCTTGCCTTTCACGTCAACCTCGTTCGGACCTGAAAAACTGAATTCGCCCTTGACCGCGTTGTAGACGCTTTCAGTAACGCAGATTTTGCCGATTTCTCCGCTCGACTGCATCCTGAACGCGACGTTCACAGTGTCGCCCCAAATATCATAAATGAATTTCGACTTTCCGATAACTCCAGCCACGATTTTCCCGGAATTAAGGCCCACGCGCATATTCACCTTGATTTTCGACTCTCGGTTGAACTCGCGCAAATCGTCCAGAATTCCCTCGGCAAACCGCATCATCTTCAGGACGCTTTCGTCTCCGGCATCGTCAGAAAGTCCAGTTGCCGCCATGTAAGCGTCTCCCATCGTCTTGATTTTCTCGATTCCCTCGCGGAGCGCGCGCTCATCAAAACGCGAGACAATGTCGTTGAGCATTTTAACAACGTCGGAAGCGTCCATCGTGTCGGACATTTTCGTGAATCCCGCAATGTCGGCAAAAAGAACCGTCGCATTCCGGCAATTCTTCGCGATTGTCTGCCCTGGATTCTGCTTAAGCTCCGCCGCAATGTCTTTCGGCAAGATATTTAATAAAAGATTCTCGCTTTTCTGCTCCTGAGCCACAAGCTCGCGCGTCCTGTCCTGAACCGCCTTTTCAAGAACCGCCTGATATTTCCTCATCTGGGCGAAGCGGCGGCGGACCAAGGCGTAAATAATCAAAACGGCAGCCGCGCCAAGCGCAACCCAGAACCAGATTACCTCCCAGAAATAAGGATTCTTGACAATTTCAAGCTTCACGGCACGGTCGCTTTGAACACCGTCGGAATTCGCCGCAACAACGGAAAACTCGTAGGTTCCCGGCCGCAAGTTCGTGTAAGAGACGCTTCTTTTTGTTGACCACGGAAGATAGTCCTTCTCAAAGCCGGAAAGGCGCGAGCGGAACTGCGTCTGCTCGGAAGATATAAAGCAAAGCCCAGTATATTTTATCTCGATTCTGTTCACGTCAGGATTCAAGATGATTTTCTCGCCGTGCCAGTCGAAAGTCTCGTTGTCGATTGTAATGCGCTCGATGTTCACGAGAGGCGCGGTCTTGTTCGAGATGACTGTGAGCGGGCCGTAGACGGAAAATCCGTCAATCAGTGTGAACCAGATTCTTCCGACAGAATCCCTCATCGATTTTGAAGTGGAAGTTACGCCGCCTGAAATCAAGCCGTCCGACTGCCCGAAGAATTTCGAGTTAATCTTAATATTTCCGTCATTTCCCGCAGAGTCGAATTCCTTTGACTTCGCGCAGAAAATTCCCCGGTTGCTCGTCATCCAGATTGTGCCGGTGTAGTCTGGAATCGTCTGGAAAATTCCGTCTGAGCCAAGCCCGTCCGCGCTGTTGTAGTTCACGAAACGACCGCCGGCTTTTGTGTTAAGCCTTGAAATTCCGGTTCCAGTTGTAATCCAGTAGTCGCCCGGCCCGTTCTCCAGAATCTTGAAGACAACATTTCCAACAAGGCCGTCCGCCGTGGAGAACTGCCTGAAAATTTTTCCGTCTTTAAGCGTGAAAATTCCGCCGCCGTCAGTTCCGCACCAGATTTCGCCGTTTCTGTCCTCGTAAATGCTCATTATGTAGTCGTTAGCGATTCCGTCCTTTTTCAAGACAGAACGGATTTCGCAGCTATCTCCAAGATTTTCGATAACCGAAAGTCCTGTAGTCGTTCCGATGTAGATTTTGCCGTCTGAAGCCTTCATTCCCACGCGGACCTTGTTTCCTGCCAAGCCGTCTGCCTGCGTGAAATTCGTGATTTTTCCGTCTGAGTCCATGATGACCTCGCCGAGCTTCTCGTAGCAAGAGACAAGAACCGTTCCGTCAGAAGCGACCGTAACATCGCGCACGCGCACGTTCTTGCACATTCCCGTGAGGCTGTTTTCTATGAAGACGTTCTTTTTAAGGCAGTAAAGTCCGTTGTCTCCGCCGAGCCAGACAACCTCGCGCATTGTGTCCTCCGCAATCGCGTTGATTGTCGTGTTCATCGTTGTTGTCTTGAATTTGCTCGGGGAAAGCCGCTCGATTCCGCCGCGGTCGGTCGCAAACCAGATGTTTCCTTCCCTGTCCTGAATGATTTTCGAGACCTTGTCGTCGCTTAGTCCGTTGTCGCCGTCAAAATAAGAGAAAGTTCCCTCGTGCATGACCGTAACGCCTGTGTCGCGCGAAAACCACATATTTCCGCGCCTGTCCTGAAAAATGCACATTACGGTTGTTCCGGGCTGATTTCCGTGCCCCACATCGTAGACAATCTCCTCGCCGCCCGAGACTTTCACAGCGTAATGCGGCGCGACTCCAAACCAGAAGTCAGTGTTCTTGTCCTGCATAACGCTCGTTATCACCGCGCTGTCAAAATCCCTAAGCCCCTTGAAACGCTCCGCGCTGTTGTTCGCGTAAATGTAGACGCTGTTCTCCCTCGGAGAAAGAATCCAGACACGCCCGGCAGTGTCGCAGAAAAGAGCCGAGACAAGAATGTTCGACTCGCCGAATTTTGAAAGCCCCTCGAATCTCGTCAAGGATAAGTTCCTGTCAACAATCGCGATTCCGCCTGAAGTTCCAATCCAGATGTTTCCGTCGTTGTCCTCGCAGATTGCGCGGATTGAGTTGTTCGGAAGGCCGTTTTCCATCGAGAATTCCGTGATTTCGCCCTCTTTCGAGACCATGCAGATTCCCTCGTCGTTCGAGCCGTTCCAGATGTTTCCCCTTGAGTCCTCAAAAACCGCGCGCGCCGAGACAAACGAGTATTTTCTGTCCGCGCTGCGGTTGAAAGTGACGAATTCCACGCCGTCAAAGCGCACAAGCCCGTCGTAAGTTCCAAGATAGATGTAGCCGCTTGAAGACTGCATGATGTCGGTGATTGAGTTTCCCGGAAGCCCGTCCGCCGCAGTCCAAGTCCTGCTCACGTACTCTGAAAGAAAAGAGTCGCGGCTGAAAGATGTGTTGTAAGTCTCCTGGGAAAACGCTTGCGGCAAAGAAAAAAACGCAAGAAAAACCGAAAAAAGTGAAGAAAGAAAAATCGAAAACTTTTTCATATGATTCAATTTTCCATTCAAAACGCCAATTTCGCAAGAAAATTTTAAGAGATGACTTATCGAAAAGATGTCTTAGAAGACTTAGAAGATTCCGCGGAAAGAAATCAAAAGATTAGGAAACTGCGAATGTGCAAGAAATGAACAGAACCATAGAATTGAGCTAAGCAAGAATGTGAGAACACACGCAAGTTTGACGAATAATCCAAAAAAAGATATATTAAAAAAAGGAAATGCCCGATTCTCATTTGGTCGTCTCCACGTTTTTTAGCTAAAAAGCCGCCAAGTGGTCAGACTATGGCGGCTTTTATCTTCTCATTTCTTTTTATCGAAGTAAGAAAGCAGTGTTATAACTGTGCAGATGACAGTTGCCACGCACGCAACAACTGAAACAATTCTGTCGAAAGTCATAACGAACCTCCCATTCTTGAAGTCCAGCAAAAACTGGCTAGAGTTTGGGAGACGCCGCCCGAAAAACAGGGCATTTCCAATAATCAGATTATATAAAAATACGATAAAAATTACAGTCCTTCAGCATCCGCACAACAGACGAGACAGTGATAACTGTCATTGACGGCGCTGCTTTATCTTGCAATGACACGATGTTTGGCAAGCCGCGCCGGAATTTGATTTTTATGCAAAAAAACTTAAATCTGCTTGAGAAGATTCACCATCTCGATTGCGTCAAGAGCGCATTCAGAGCCTTTGTTTCCGGCTTTTGTGCCTGCGCGCTCGATTGCCTGCTGGATTGTGTCGGTCGTGAGAATTCCGAACATTACAGGAAGCCCCGTCGAAAGCGAAACCTGAGCGATTCCCTTTGAAGACTCAGCGCAGACGTAGTCGTAATGGCTTGTAGAGCCGCGGATTACAGCTCCGAGAGCGATTACAGCGTCGTATTTCTTGCTTTCGGCCATGTGCTTTGCCGCGACAGGAATTTCGAACGCGCCCGGAACCCAGCACAAGTCTATGTTTTCAGATTTCACTCCGTGGCGCAAAAGAGTGTCCTCCGCGCCGGAAATCAGCTTTGAGACGATGAACTCGTTGAAACGTCCCGCGACGATTCCGATTCTCATGTTCTCAGCCTGAACCAATTTTCCTTCAATGATATTCATTTTTTTTCCTCCAAAATTATTTTTATGAATTTTATTTCAAAAAATTTTTATAATCCGTCAACCTAAATTCAAGATGCGCTGAAAACTGCCCGATTTCAGGATTTGTTTTTCACTAGATTCCGAAACGAGTTCGGAATGACAATCCGGATTTATCTTTCAGAATTTTAGGAGATGGCCCATGCGCGCCGCCTTTGTCTTTAAGTAGTTGAAGTCCTCTTTTCTAGGCGGAACTGCAAGCTCCACCCGCTCGGTGATTTCAAGCCCGGCCTCCTTGCAGTTTATCTTCGAGACCTTGTCTGGATTGTTTGTCATCAGGCGGATTTTGCTCACGCCCAAGTCCTTTAGAATCTGGATTCCGCAGCTGTAGTCGCGCGCGTCCTCCGGGAAGCCCAAGGCAAGGTTCGCGTCAACGGTGTCCATTCCGCCGTCCTGCAGCGAGTAAGCGCGGATTTTGTTGAGGAGACCGATACCTCTTCCCTCCTGCCTTAGATAAACGAGAACGCCAGAGCCGTTCTGCGCAATTTTCTTCATTGCCGCGTCGAACTGCTCGCCGCAGTCGCATTTGAGCGAGCCGAAAGTGTCGCCTGTGAGACATTCCGAGTGAACGCGGCACAAGACGCTTTCCTCTTTTGAGATGTCGCCTAAGACAAGAGCCGCATGCTCAGCTCCGTTTGTCAAATCCTTGAATCCGAAAATCTTGAATTTTCCGTATCTCGTCGGAAGATTCGCCTCCGCCACTCGCTCAACGATTTTCTCGTGCGCCTTTCTATATTTTATGAGCTGCTCGATAGAGACCAAGCGCAAGCCCCATTTCTCTTTCATTTTGAGAAGCTCGGGAAGACGCGCCATGTGGCCGTCCGCGCTCATAATCTCGCAGCAAAGCCCAGCCTGCCTCAAGCCCGCAAGACGGCACAAGTCAACGGTCGCCTCGGTGTGCCCCTGACGCTCGAAAACGCCGCGAGGCTTCGCAATAAGCGGAAACATATGTCCCGGGCGGCGGAAATCTGACGGCTTTGAATTTGGGTCTGAAAGAGCTAGAGCCGTAGCCGAGCGGTCAAACGCGCTGATTCCAGTCGATGTTGAAACGTGGTCGATTGAGACTGTGAACGCCGTCTCGTGGTTGTCCGTGTTCTCGCCTACCATCGGCGGAAGATTCAGGTTGTGCGCAATCTCGATTGAGACCGGCATGCAGATTAAGCCTTTCGCGTTAGCCGCCATAAAATTCACGTTCTCAGGAGACGCGAATTCCGCCGCGCAGATAAGGTCGCCCTCGTTCTCGCGGTTCTCGTCGTCTGTAACCATAATCAGCTTTCCATCGCGCAAGTCCGAAAGAGCCTGCTCTATTGTGTCAAATTTTATCTCGTCCATAATCTTCTCCTAGATTTTGATGCAATCGCGTTTATATTTTCAAAAAACTGTCATTCTGAGCTTGTCTCAGAATCTTCTATCAGAATTCACCTAAAGATTCCGAATCACGTTCGGAATGACGCATTTTCGTTGTAATTATAAATCTGCAAGTTTCCATGGATGGAACTTAAAAGCCATTTTATAAGGGACAGTATGTCCTAAAATCAGTGGTAGCTTTTGAAGCTTCTCATCATCTCTTCAAGCGAATCATTTTCAGAATTTTGAGATTCAGAAGACTCATCTTCTTTTCCGTATTTCTCGTTCCAGGCCAGAAAATGCTCGATGTATTTTCCGACAATGTCGCACTCGATGTTCACCGGGCTTCCAGCCGACTTGAATCGGAGCGCGGTGCTTTTCCAAGTGTGCGGAATCACAGCGACTTTGAATTCTGAGCCGGAAGACGAATATTTCACGTCCGCCACCGTCAGGCTAACTCCGTCAACGCAGACCGAGCCTTTCTCGACGATATATTTTCCAAGAGGTTTCGGAACGCGGATTTTAACGTTCACAGCGTTCCCGTCCAAAGAAGAGCCTAAAAAAACGCCTGTTCCGTCAACGTGTCCCTGAACGATATGGCCGCCGAATCTTCCTGCGTTTTTGCCAGCGGAAGAAGCAAGCATTGCGCGCTCAAGATTCACAAATCCGCCGTTTTCAAGCCCGGCAAGCGAAGTGCGCCTGAAAGTCTCTGGTGTAACGTCCGCAAAAAAGCCGCCGCCGGTTTTCTCGGAGACAGTAAGGCAAACGCCGTTCACCGCGACGCTCTCGCCAAGCGCAAGCTCTCCGGCAAAGCCGCATTTTATCTCAAGGGAAAGCGAGCTTCCGTTTCTTCTGATTTGCTCGACTTTTCCAGTTTCCTCAACAAGACCTGTAAACATTGCGCCTCCTTTTCAAGCGGATTTTTGTGATGATATGTCTTTTTGTCACCCTGAATTTATTTCAGGGTCTGCATTTTTTTTATAGATTCCGAAACTAAGCGAGAACTAAGGCTCTCGGGTTTCTGAACTTCGTTCAAAAATGACGTGCGTTCTTTGTAATTAAGAATAAGGCAAGTTTCCACGGATGGAAACTTAAAAGCCATTTTATCCGCGAGAATCTGATTTTTCAGATTCTTGTCTGGACAGGAGGTCCTCTATCACTTTGTACTTCAAAAGAATATCATCTCCGAAAACTTCAACCTCCGGCTTTGAAAGACGCACGCAGTCTGAAATCTCCGAGATTCCGCCGCCGCGAACAGGCGAGAAGATTTTTTTTCCGTCGTTTCCGAAAATTTTCGGCGCGACATAAACGTGAACCTCGTCAACAAGATTTTTTCCGCCCGAAAAGAAAAGCCCGGCGTTAAGGCCACCGCCGCTTTCAACAAGAACAGAGTCTATTCCGTTTTTCCCGAGCGTCTTTAAAATGTCTTCAAGGTCAAGATGATTGTTTTTCTCTTCCGCCTCGAAAAATTTCACGCCGGTTTTCTCAAGAGACTCACGGCGTTTTTCCGCTTCTTCATCAAGATTTTTCCGGCAGAAAATCCAGAGCGGAATTTGAAATGCGGTTTTTGCAAGCCGACTTTCCGCAGCAAGCTCCACATCCGCGTCAGCAATCACGCGGACAGGCTGCCTGAATTCTCTTCCGTCAGCGGATTTTTCCTCAAGGCGAACGTTCAGCATCGGGTCGTCGGATTTTACAGTTCTGATTCCGGCCATGACAGCGGCAACGCGCGCGCGCGTTCTGTGAACGTTTTTCCGCGCAATCTCGCCTGTAATCCACTTTGAGTTTCCCGCACTTGTCGCAGTCTCTCCGTCGGCGGTCATCGCGTATTTTACGATGACATAAGGAATTTTTGATTTTATATAATGAAAAAAGACAGAATTCAGGGCGTCGCACTCTTCGCGCATAAAGTCCTGAACAACCTCGATTCCGGCCTCTTCAAGAATTCTGACGCCTTTTCCGTCAACAAGAGGATTCGGGTCGCGGCTTCCAATCACGACTTTCTTGATTCCAGACTCGATAATCGCCTGAGTGCAAGGCGGCTGCTTTCCGAAATGGCAGCAAGGCTCGAGCGTAACAAAAAGCTCCGCGCCTTTAACGTCAACGCCGTTCTCGCGCGCATTTTTAAGCGCGTCGCGCTCCGCGTGCAAGTCTCCGTATTTATGATGGTAGCCTTCCGCGATGATTTTTCCGCCGCGCGCAATGACCGCGCCCACAAGCGGATTCGGATTCGTGAAGCCTTTTCCAAGTTCCGCAAGCTCAATCGCACGGCTCATCGCCTGAGCCATAAATTCCCTGTCGTCCATGAAAATAGTTTTATATCAAACTATTTTTGGTGTCAAGGGAGAAAATTCAAGATGAAAAATGAAGAACTAAAGAGATAAATTTTTTATGGATTCCGAACTCGAGAACTAAGTTCTCGAGTTCGGAATGACGTTGTTTGCGGCGATTCAGAATAACGGGCTTATGAATCGCAATGATGCACGTCGGACATTTTTTTTCGTCTGACGTGCATTTTTTTACTCTTTCTTTCCAGTCAGCGCGAAGACAACCCAGCGCGCGATGTTCACAGCATGGTCTCCAATCCGCTCGATGTATTTAGCAATCAGAAGATAGTCCATAATCTGGTCGCCTTTATCGGTGCGGCGGATTTTCTCAATCAAATCCTGCTTTATCGAATGGTAAAGGAAATCAACAGTGTCGTCGGCGGCAATCACGTTTTTCGCCTTGTCATAGTTGCGCTCTGTGAACGACTCGATGCAGCCGTGAATCATCTTGATTGCCTCGCCTGTCATCTCGTCAAGCTCGCCCATCTTGCTATACTTGAAATCCGGTCCAAAGTCCGGAAGCTGAAGAACAAGGTCGGCGATGTCAACCGCGTGGTCGCCAATGCGCTCCATGTCGGTAATCATTTTTAGCGCGGCGGTGATAACGCGAAGGTCGCCTGCAACCGGCTGCTGCTGCAAGAGAATCTTCATGCACTGGGCCTCAATGTCGCGCTCCATATCGTCAATCGCGTCGTCGTTCTGGCGAACGCTTTTCGCGGCTTCCTCGTCGCGCCCCATCAAAGTGAGCATCGTGCTTTCAATCGCAATCTCAACAGCGCGCCCCATCTGGACAATGCTCGTGTTAAGCCTTTCAAGCTGCTCCTCGTATTTGTTTCTCATTTTTTCTCCCGTTTTTCGATTTTTATCAAGGAGGGCGGACAACCGCCCTGCGCGCCCACTTCGTTGGTCGCTACCCTAGCGAGTGTATAAAAAACAGTCTGGTAGACTGTTTTTAACGAGTCTACGAGCAGCTATGCTGCGAAGGCCGTGCAGGAACGCCCCCACAGACTGTTTTACATTCGCAGATTCCGAATTAAATTAAAAATAACGCGCTTTTTCCATCTAAATGAACGCGAAATAAGTCCCGCAAAAATCAGCCGAATCTTCCGGTGATGTAGTCCTCGGTCTTTTTCTCGCGCGGAGTCGTGAAAATCTGGTCGGTCGTGCCTTCCTCAACGATTTTTCCGAGAAGGAAGAAAACCGTCCTGTCGCTGATTCTCACCGCCTGCTGCATATTGTGCGTAACAATCACAATCGTGTAGTTCTTCTTAAGCTCAAGAACGCAGTCCTCGATTTTGCTCGTGGAAATAGGGTCGAGCGCGCTGGTCGGCTCGTCCATCAAGAGAATCTCGGGCTTTACCGCAAGGGCGCGCGCAATGCAGAGACGCTGCTGCTGGCCGCCTGAAAGAGCGAGCGCGGACTTTTTAAGATTGTCCTTCAGCTCGTCCCAGATTGCCGCGTTTTTAAGCGAAGTCTCCACAATCTCGTCAAGCTCAGCTTTCTTCGTGATTCCGTGGGTGCGAGGCCCGTAGGCGATGTTGTCGTAAATGCTCATCGGAAACGGATTCGGCTTCTGGAAGACCATTCCCACGTTTTTCCGCAGAAGATTCACGTCAATCTTGCGGTCGAGAATGTTCTTTCCGCCAATATCAATCTCGCCTGTGATTTTGCAGCCCTCGACCATATCGTTCATTCTGTTGATTGATTTCAGCAAAGTCGATTTTCCGCAGCCGCTCGGCCCGATAAAAGCCGTAATCTCGTTCTCAGGAATATTCAGATTTATGTCATGCAGAGCCTGAAATCCGCCGTAGAAAAGATTCAAGTTCCTTATTCTGATTTTCGATTTCATTTCTTCCATTTTTCGTTTTCCTTTTTTTTTAAGCCATGCTGTGCGCTTCTTCATGGCAAGTTTCCACGGATGAAAACTTGAAGACCATTTTAGCCCGCGAATCGCTGATTTTGAAAAAATCAGATTCTCGTCAGGACAGGCTGCCCTTTATTTCTTCCCAATCTTTTTCGCCGCAAAGCCGGCCGCTCCGTTAATCAAAATCACCGCTAGCAAGAGGACAACCGCCGTGGCAAATGCCTGGTTCGTGTGCAATCCCTCCGAGCTTAAAACATACATATGAACCGCAAGCGTCCTGCCCGAAGCGAAAAGCGAAGACGGAATCTGCGCCACAGTTCCGGCCGTGTAAATCAAGGCCGCAGTCTCGCCCACAACGCGTCCTGTCGCAAGGATAATTCCGCTCAAAATTCCCGGAACCGCCGCCGGAAGCACAACCTTGAAAACCGTGCGGAGCTTTCCCGCGCCAAGCCCGAAGCTTCCCTCGCGGAACGAATCAGGAACGGCAAGCAGAGCCTCCTCGGTCGTGCGCATAATCGTCGGAAGAATCATAACCGCCACAGTGCAGCTTCCAGCCAAAAGCGAGTAGCCCCAGCGGAGAAATCCCACAAAAAGCAACATTCCGAAAAGTCCGTAAATAATCGAAGGAATTCCAGTCAAAGTCTCGGCGGTGAGCCGCACAAGCGAGACAAACCGGTTTCCCTTCCGCGCATACTCAACCAGATAAACCGCCGCGCCTATTCCAAGCGGGCAGGCAATAAAAAGCGAGATGAGCGTCATCAGAAAAGTGTTCGCCAAAGCCGGCACAACAGAACAGTTCTCCGAAGTGTAATGAACCGAAAAAAGAGACGGCGTAAGATAAGGCACGCCTTTTATCAAAATGTAAGCGAGCATAAAAGCGAGAATCCCGAGAGTCAAAGCCGCGCAAAAATAAACTAGAATCCTCAAAACCCCGGATTTTGTCTTTTCGGGCGTTGCCTGCTCCGCAGGCCGGGCTTTCCGCCGTTCCGCTCTCGCTCCAGCCGCTTCCCTCGCTGCGCTCAAGTTCGCGGCCGCCTCCGGCGCGGCTACTATCCCTAACGCATCAGCGTTTGAACAGTTCACACAAAAACTCATCATCTTCCCCTCTTTTTAACAAGATTGAACGCGAGATTTATAATCAAAATAAACACAAAAAGAACAACGCCGGTCGCAATCAGAGCCTCGCGGTGCAAGTCAGTGGCGTAGCCCATCTCAATGACGATGTTCGCAGTCAATGTACGGATTCCTTTCAAAAGCGAGCCTGTGAGCCGCGCCTGGTTTCCCGCGACCATGATAACCGCCATTGTCTCGCCGATTGCGCGCCCGATTCCAAGAATCACGCCAGCCATAATTCCGCTCTTCGCCGCCGGAAGAACAGTCCTGAAAACAGCCCTCTCGTGCGTCGCGCCCAAAGCCCTCGCGCCCTCGTAGTAAGAAGACGGAACAGCGTTCAGCGCGCTCTCAGAAACCGAGATTATCGTTGGAAGAATCATCATTCCAAGAAGAATTCCTGCGGTCAGAATCGAAGAGCCGTTTCCGCCGAAAATATCGCGCACAAAAGGAACAATCACCATAAGCCCGAAAAATCCGTACACAACGCTCGGGATTCCCGCAAGAAGGTCAATCGCAGGCTTAAGGATTTTATGGAGCTTTTCCGGGCAGAACCGCGAAAGAAAAACCGCCGTCAAAAGCCCGACCGGAACTCCAAAAACAACCGCGCAAGCCGTAACGTAAAGGCTTCCCACAATCATCGGGAAAATTCCGTAAAGGTCGCTTCCCGGCTTCCATTTTGTTCCGAGCAGAAAGTTGAAAACTCCGATTTTGTGCATGGCAGGAATTCCGTTCGCAAAAAGAAAAACGCAAATCATCACGACAGCGAAAACCGAAAATCCAGCCGCAAGCAGGAAAAGAAACTGAAAAAAACGCTCTTTCACCGCAGAGTTAAGTTTTATTCTCATACCAAAAAGTAAAATGAAAAAATGTGAAACTTTAGTTATGGGAATGTAAAATCAAGGTTAAAGAAGAGGAATGAGGGACACGAAGCGAACAAAAACAAGTCATTCCGAATTTATTTCGGAATCTGTAAAGAGAAAATTCGTCATTCCGAACTTGATTCGGAATCTATAAAAATAAGCTCGTCATTGCGAGCCACGGACAAAGTCCGGACGAAGCAATCCATTTCTCGCAGAAACTTTCCATTCATTTAGATTGCTTCGTCGCTCCGCTCCTCGCAATGACGGTGATGTTGCTGTTTATTTCCGCGCAATCAAAAAGCCAGCGACCAAAGCTGTGAACGGTGCGGTGCTCGCAAGCCCGAAGCTGCCTGCCACCGTGTTTATAATCTCCGAGGCTACGAGATTGTTGTTCAGAATATTATAGAGCGGAGTTCCCTGCGCCATGAAAGTCATCAAGAGAGCGATGCAAGTTCCAGAGTAAGCGAGAAGAAGAGTCGTCGTCATCGTTCCCATCGCCGCGCGCGCAACCGCCAGCCCAGACTTAACCGCGTTTCTCCGTGAAATCTCCGGGCAGTTTCTCACAACCTCGCTCACCGCGGAAGTGATGTCAACGCTCAAGTCCATCACCGAGCCGCTCGCCCCCACGCAAACCGAAGCCATAAAAATCTGCGTAAGATTCAGATACTGATAGCCCGAGTACAAAAGCGCCTCCGAATTCGCCATGACCGCGCCGTGGATATGGAAAGCCCGCGTGCAGACAACAGACAAGGCCGCCGCAAATAAGATTCCGAGCATAGAGCCGAAAAACGCCGAGAAAAGCCGCCTGTCAAAGCCGTAGACAAGAGCCGTTATCGCAAAAGTCAGAACCGCCACAACCGCAAGCCCCACAAAAATCGGATTGCAGCCTTTGAGATAAAGCGGAACGAGAATCTTCCACAAGACAAGAACCGTCACAACAAACGACAGAACAGAGCGCAAGCCTGTAAATCCGGCAAAGACTACAAGAAAAGCCGCGAAAGCGAGCGCAAGAATAAGTTCGCCGTGCAGCCTGTAATAATCGATAAGATTCACGGAGATGATTTCGCCAGCCTCATCAGAATTTTCATCATTCTCAAAATGCACAACGCACTGCGCCACGTCTCCCGGATGAAAAATCTTGTCCTGCGAGAGAGAGCCTGTCAGAAGATTCCAGCCGTCCGCGCTTTCTCCCTTGAACCGCCCGCTTAAAAACGTTACACGGCAGACCTGCTGACCCGACCTTATCAGGCCGGTGTCGATTATCGAAGAGTTGTCAACGCTCTCAATCCTGGCGCGGCACTTCACAGCGTCCCTGAACTGAACCGCGCCCTCGTAGCCAGTCGGAATAAGAAGCAGCACGCCAATCAAGATGAGCGTAAAGCCGAGAATCAGAAGATTTTTGTGATTAGATTTTGATGACAAAAACGATGGAAATGATTTCATAAGCGGAAATTAAAATTCACAGAAATGAAATTCATATGCAAATATTGTAAAATGATTGTTAAAATCTCAGAAGCAATATAAAAATATGTTATTATCCTTTTTGCAAAGGAATAATCAGGACTTTTTATGAATAAGTGGCTAGAAAAGAGTATTGAACTTGCAAATAATAAAAACTATCTCGACAAACTTTTTGATGTTTATCCGATGACTCCAAACAAAATACGAAAAATAAATGAAGAATATTGGGACAGTATTGTTCAGGCATTTAATAACAAAGACGACAACTGCTTAATAAAATATCTTCTTTATCTTGATTTGTTTCCAATAAAAGATTCTTATATTCCTTTTCTAAGACGGGACACCGCAAACGCACTTAAAAATAATCCAGAAACCGTAAAACGTCTTTGCAACAGACTTTATGAAATGGGATTAGATAAAATCCATGAAAAATGCACAGAGCCAAAAGAAACAAACAGGCAGATTGGTCCACTCTTCAAAAAATGGTGCAAAAATAACTTCGATGAAACAAAAATTCTTTCGCTAACAGATTTTGAGAAAACAAATGAAAATGCAATTTTAGATGCTTCTGACAAAGAAATGATGGACTGGGCTTTTAGAACAGTAAATTACAAGCGAAATAAGGGCTTGGATTTTGTAGGTCGTTTTAATGGCAAATATTTAATTGGAGAGGCAAAATTTTTGTCTGATTTTGGCGGACATCAAGATGCTCAATTGGAAGATGCTATTCTTACTCTGACAGCTCCAAATGTAAAAGCTACAAAGATAGCAATTCTTGATGGTGTTTGCTGGCTAAAAACTAACAACAAAATGTATAAAGCAATAACTGAAGACCACTGCGAAGAAAATGTAATGTCAGCCTTGCTTTTGAAAGATTTTATAAAAAGTCTGTAAGGAGCAAAGAAATGGAACTTACTTACAACGGCAAAAAATCAAAAAAAGAAATCCTCGAAACTCTTCCGCAGTCAGACTTTTCAAAGCCAATTTCAGAAAAAGAAAATATTTTGATTAACGGCGACAATCTGGAAGCCTTGCGGATTCTCGTTCACAATTCAAACTTAAAAGGCAAAATTGACTTGATTTATATCGACCCGCCTTTTGCGACTAACGGAACTTTCACAATCAGTGAGGAAAGAGTAAGCACAATAAGCTCAAGCAAGAAAGACGAAATCGCTTATTCAGACAATCTGCTTGGCGAGGAATTCCTAGAATTTTTGCGTGAGCGTCTTATTTTGGCACGAGAACTTTTAAGCGACCGCGGTTCTATTTATCTTCATATCGACTACAAAATCGGGCATTACGTGAAAATCATAATGGATGAAATTTTCGGAGCTGAAAATTTCAGGAATGATATAACAAGAATAAAGTGTAATCCAAAGAATTTTTCACGCAAGGCTTACGGAAACATAAAAGACTTGATTCTTTTTTATTCAAAGACAAATAATCCGATTTGGAATGAACCTTTCGTTCCTTTTTCAGAAGACGACAAAGCCCGGCTTTATAAAAAAATTGACGAGCAGGGCAGATTTTACACAACAGTTCCGCTTCACGCTCCGGGCGAAACAAAAGACGGAGTTACAGGCGGAACTTTCAAAGGAATGTTGCCACCAAAAGGCAGACATTGGCGCACTTCCCCGGCAGAACTTGAAAAACTTGACGAGCAAGGCTTGATTGAATGGTCAAAAAATGGAGTTCCCCGCCGAAAAATTTTTGCAGATGAGCAGAAAGGAAAAAAGCTTCAAGACATTTGGGATTTCAAGGATTACCAGTACCCAGTTTATCCGACAGAAAAAAATCTTGACCTGCTGAAACTCATTGTTCAGACATCTTCAAATCCAGAAAGTTTGGTTATGGACTTTTTCTGCGGTTCTGGAACAACGCTTGTTGCCGCCCAAGAACTTGGCAGACGCTGGATTGGAATCGACAAGTCTGAAAAAGCGATAGAAGTTGCAAGAAAAAAACTGACTGAAGAAAATTCTGCACTTTTTAAAAACGATTTTGAATTTGTTACTATTTCGGAAACACAAGAGCAGAGTCTGCATAATGAAAATATTCTTGTTATACAAAAAGCTCCAAAAGTGCTGGCAACTGCGTGAATAAAGAACCAATTTAATTAAAAAAAATCAGTCACAGTTTATATACATTTTCCCCGCCGGACGGCGGGGAAACGCCCTTTTTCAGCTTCTTATTTTTTTACTCGACTTTTGTGATTTTCGCCATTTTGCGGTAGATGTCGGTGTTGTCGTAGTAGCCTGTGAACTCGTTCTGTCCGCAGCCGAGCGCGTAGACAGGAACCGGAAGACCTGTGTGCGAGTTCGATGTCCAGCCGATTCCGCATTTCGCGTTCAAGATGTGCGTTATTGTGATTGTGAGCGGCTCATAAGTTCCGTAGATGTCGTATTCCATCTGGCTGCGGCTCTTGTCGCCTTTTATTGTCTTCTCGTAGGCCGCCTTGATTCTGCTGAATTCGTAGTCGGTCAAAGCAAGTCCGCCGTCCTTGTCTTTTCCGCTTCCCGGCATTTTAAGTCCGAAGCATTTCTCAACGTCTTTCATCACATCTTCAAGCGAGGTCTGGTTTTTCTTGTAGTTCACGACATATTCATCATCGAACTTCTGATAGGAGACACTCTGCTTGTCGAGCGTGCGGAAGAAAAGGTTGTAGTCAGTTCCGGCATAACCGATTGTAAGTCCGCCTGTCTCGTGGTCAGCGGTAACGAGAATCAAAGTCTCTTTCGGGTGGGCGTTGTAGAATGCGATTGCCTCTTTTACAGCGTCTGAAAGCGCGAGAGTGTCGGCGATTGAGGAGCGTGCGTCGTTCGCGTGGCAGGCCCAGTCGATTTTTCCGCCCTCGACCATCATAAAGAATCCGTTCTTGTTGTCCAGAACCTCGATTCCTTTCTTAACATAGTCGCGCAAAGCCCAGCGTGAAGAGACGCGGTCGTTGTCGTAAGGGAAAGCTCCTGCGTCGGCTGTGTCCTCGTTGATTACGAGAGCCTTGTCGCCGTTCTTTAGATTCTTGGCGTCGTCCTGCTTGAAGCAGACCTTGTAGCCGGCTTTCTCTGCAAGCGAGTAGATAGACTCCTTGTCCTTTTTCTTGTCCTCCGGGTCCATAAGCGCGCCGCCTGCGAAATAGTCAAAGTCCGACTCGACAAGCTGCTTTCCAATCTCGTAGTTCGATTTTCTGCTCGCAACGTGGGCGTAAGTCGCCGCCGGAGTCGCATGGTTGATGTTCACTGAAGAAATCACGCCGATTTTCCAGTTTTTCTGCGCGCGGAGCTTCTCTGCGATTGTCTCGTAGCGGACTTTCTTTGTGATGTCCACGCCGATTGAGCCTGAGTGAGTCTTGTGCCCAGTGAAGATTGATGTCGCGGTTGAGGCTGAGTCAGGCGCGAAAGATGTGGCGTCATAAGTCTGCGCCGTTCCAACAACAGGAAACTCAAAAAAGCTCAGGCTTCCTGAAACCGGGGAATCCTTTGCGTCTCCAGACAATTTTGTCTCCGCCACAGTTCCCAGAGCGTCCTTTCCGATAAAATAAGCCGCGCTCTGAATCTGCGGATAGCTCATTCCGTCGCCCACGAAAACAAAAACATATTTCGGCTTTCCTTTGCCGTCTGTGAGCTTCTCAACGCTCTGCGCGTGGGAAACGCCTGTGAGCGCCATTGCAGCAGCAAGTGAAAACGCCGCCGCGGCCTTGAAAACATTGATGACTGTTTCTTTTTTCATAATAAAAAATCCTCCAAAACCTGGGCAAACTATAAAACGCGAATGTTAAGGATTCTGGAAAAAAATGTTAGGTTCTCGTTAGATTTTGAGATGAGGGATAAGGAAGTGGAAAGCGGGACACGGAATGTGGGAAGAGATGCTGAAATAAATTCAGCATGACAGAAAACAAAATCGTATTGAATACGAATTTTGGATTCTTCATTTTCTGCAATCGCACTGAATACGAAAGCCGCTTTTTCCAAATTTCACAAATCGTAGTCAGTACGAAACGCGTTTTCCGTATTTTTCTGAAATCGTAGCGAGTACGAACGCCGTCTTTTTAAATTTTCAAGAATCGTACTCAGTACGAAATCCGTTTTCCATGTTTTCAAAAATCGTACTGAATACGAAATGATGCTGCAAAATTTCAAATCGTAATGTAAAAGGACTTTGCCGCTCAAAGCAAAACCGCCGTCTTGAAAGCGGCCGCCCCGTTTGCGGCTTCCGCTTTTTTTCAAATCATTTCTTTATTCGCCGAAGCTCACGCCGAGAGATTTGGCCTCCAAGACCTCGTCTCCAAGAACGTCCACTGTCTTCAGCTTTCCGGCGACATCGCAAAGAGGAACAGCGGTGATTTTTCCGTTCACAATCGCCGCCATGACTCCAGTCTTTCCTGTGAGGATATAGTCAACAGCAGCCGAGCCTAGCCTTGTGGCAAGAATTCTGTCCGCAGGGCAAGGAACGCCGCCGCGCTGCGTGTGCCCGGGAATTGTAACCCGCACATCCTTTCCGCTCATCAGCCTGATTTGCGCCGCAATCTCAAACGAGACTGGAAGCGCCTCGCGCTTTTTTCTCATCTCCTTTTTCGAGAGGAACTTGTCCTTCTCGCTCAGCGCGCCTTCCGCCGCAGTGATGATTGTAAAGTGCCTGCCCTCGCTTTCGCGCTCCTCTATCTTCTTGATTACCTCGTCGATTCTGTACGGAATTTCCGGGAGCAGGATAATGTCGCTTCCGCCGGCGATTCCAGCGTTCAGCGCGAGATGTCCTGTCTTGTGGCCCATCACCTCAACCACAAAAACACGAGAATGGCTCGCCGCAGTCGTGTGGATATTGTCGATTGCCTGGGTCGCGACCTCCACCGCGCTCATAAAGCCGAACGTCATGTCAGTTCCGAAGATGTCGTTGTCGATTGTCTTTGGAAGAGCGACAACATTGAGTCCTTTTCCGCTAAGAAGATTCGCGGTCTTTATGGAGCCGTTTCCGCCAAGCACAACAAGGCAGTCAAGATTCAGCTCCTTGTAGTTCTGAACCATCGAGTCCACCTTGTCCACGCCGTTCTCGCCCGGCTCGCCGATTTTCTTGAAAGGCTCGCGAGCTGTTCCGAGAATCGTTCCGCCGAGAGTGAGAATCCCGGAAAAGTCGTTCTTCTCCATTCTGCGGTATTTTCCGTAAATCAAGCCCTTGTAGCCGTCCTCAAAGCCGAAAATGGCAGCGTCCCTGCACTTATGGAAGAGAGCCTTCGCAAAGCCTCTCATCGCCGCGTTCAAGGCCTGGCAGTCGCCGCCGCTGGTCAAAATTCCTATGTTAAGTTTTCCCATTTTTTTCTCCTGTAAAAGATTTGACGATGCTTTTTGCAAAGCTTTTATTGCAATCTCCTGAAATCTCTTGCGGCCCTGTACGCCTCCTCAAAGAAGAATTCCTGCGAGTTGAAATTCTCGCCGCCGGCAGTGCTTCTGCGCGCGTAAGTTCCGTCTTTCTGCAAGACTCGCCCTTTTTCAGTGTCGCTCATTACAAGACTGAAAATATGGCGCACGCGGCCGCGCAGCTCCTTGTCCAGAATCGGAACGCCGACTTCCACGCGCCGCTCCATGTTGCGCGTCATAAAGTCCGCAGAGCCGATAAAGATTTTCTCCTCGTCCTCATGACTTCCGCTTCCGAAGATATAGATTCTCGAGTGCTCAAGGAAACGCCCCACAATGCTCACGACCTTTATGCTGTCGGTCTTTCCCTCGATTCCAGGAACAAGGCAGCAGATTCCGCGCACGCACATCTCGATTCTCACGCCCGCCCCGCTCGCCTCAATCAGCTTGTCTATGATTTTCTTGTCCGTGAGAGAGTTTATCTTGATTCCGATGTATGACTCCTTCCCGCTTCTTGACTTCTGAATCTCGCCGTCAATCAGACTTATGATTTTGCTTTGGAAGCACTTAGGAGCAACAAGCAGGTCGCCGCAGCTTCCGTCCTCGACAGTCTCGCCGAGCTGGAATTTCTTGAACACCTCCGCCGCGTCCTCGCCGATTTTCTTGCTCGCCGTAATCAGGCTGAAGTCCGTGTAAAGCTCGGAAGTCTTCTCGTTGTAGTTGCCAGTCCCAATCTGCGTGATGTAGGCAAGCCCGTCTGAAGTGTGCCGCGTCAAAAGGCAGATTTTAGAATGAACCTTGTACTCTCCAAGCCCATAGAGAACCGTGCAGCCGGCATCCTCAAGCGTCCGGGAAACATCGATATTGTTCGCCTCGTCAAACCGCGCGCGAAGCTCGATAAGGACAACAACCTCCTTTCCGTTCTCCGCAGCCTCAACCAGAGCGTCAACAATCTTGCTCTTGTCGGCTACACGGTAAAGCGTGATTTTTATCGAAAAAACAGACTTGTCGTTCGCAGCCTCGTGCAGAAGATTTATGAAAGGCGACATGCTCTCAAAAGGATAAAAAAGAAGCGCGTCCTTTTTTTCTATCTGCGGAATGATTTTCTTTCTCAACGAGATGTCGGAGCTTGCCCTAGGAGAGCGTTTTCTGTAGAAAAGCGAAGTTTTTCCGCGCAGAAAGTTCCGCACAGAAAAAAGGAATTTCAGGTCGAGCGGTGTCTGCGTCTCCACAACCGCCTCAGATGGAATCTTGATATAGCGCGAAAGCTCCGTTTTCGCATTCTCAGTCAGCGGCCTGCTAAGCTCAAGGCGAACCGGATCCATCCGCTTACGGAGCTTTATCAGGTCGGCCATGAAATTCCTGTAGTCGATGTCCTCGTCCGCAGCGTCGTTCTCGTCAATGTCCGCGTTCCTCGTAACACGCACAAGCGACTTCTCGCGCACGAGATAATGCGGAAAAAGCTTTTTCACAAAATGGAGAATCAGCTCCTCGCAAAGCATAAAATTTCCGGCCCGCGACGGAATCTCAATCAGCCGCTTGAACACCGAAGCCGCGCAGGAGACAATCCCAATCTTGCTCTTGCCCTTCTCGCTCGTCAGAAAAACCGCCGCGTAAAGCTCCTTGTTCGCAAGGAACGGAAAAGGCTGCTGCTTTCCCACGATAATCGGGCTTAAAAAAGGCGCAATCTCAGCGTCAAAATATTTCTCGAGGATTTTTCCCTCGTCGTCTGAAAGCTTGTTGAAGTTGATAAGGCGCACGCCCTGCCGCTCAAGCTCGCCCATCAGCTGCTCGTAGATAAGCGACTTCTTCTTTTCAAGAGCCTTAACGCGCTCAAGAATCGCATGAATCTGCTCGCTAGGCCTCATATTGGTCTTGTTGTCAGCCGCGCTGTCTCCGTTCTCTTCCTGCATCCGAAGAGAGCCGACCCGCACCATAAAAAACTCGTCAAGATTAGTCTGATAAATAGAGGCGAAAGCCGGCCGCTCCGCAAGCGGAACACTGGAATTTCCGGCCTCGTCCAAAACACGCTCATTAAAGGAAAGCCACGAAAGCTCGCGGTTCATAAAACAGTTCTCGTCCTGCATAATGAAAGTGTAGACACAAAACGTTAAGAACCTGTTCGGCGGAGGTTAAAAGAAAGTTAAATAAAAGAAAATGGGACAAGGGATAAGGGAATCTTTTTCTGCTATTTATATTTCAGCACAATCACTGTCAAATCATCTTTGAGCTGAATTCCCTCTGTGAACGATCTGAACGAGTCCATAAGAGTACGCAAGGCTTCTTCCGCAGATTTTTCGCCGTTTTTTCCGCAGGCCTTGTCGAACACTTTGCATAAAACCGAGCCTTCAAGCTCAAATCCCATCAGATTGCGGCTTTCAACCAAGCAGTCGGTATACAAAAGAAAGTATGTTCCGTGTCCGATTTTTTCCTCGACTGTCTTGAAGTCGTCAGGAAGCCCGTCTATTCCGAGAAATGAGCCTCTAAACTTCTTGTCCTCGCCTAGAATTGCTGTCTTCTGCCCTGCTCTTTTTATCATTACGTCTGGATGGCCGGCATTAACATATTCTATTTTTGCGCAATCTGCCTTGGATTCCGCCCTGATAAAAACGCCCGTCAGATAATTTTCAACCATGCCCTTAGCTTCAATAAGAGACTTGTTGAAGGTTTTAAGCATTGCGTCCAGCTTTTCGCCGGAATTATGCTTGAATGTTTGGGCCGCGAGATATTTTGAGAGGATTCCGACAAGTCCCGATGCAACTCCGTGTCCAGAAACATCAAACAGCGAGCAGCCGAGAAACTCACGGCCTTTGCTCACATAAAAGTCGTAGACATCGCCTGAAACAGATGCCATCGGCTTGAAGAAAAACGCAATCTCCCAGTTTTTAGTGTCTGGCGATTTCGAGCAGTAGAAGCTTTTCTGCACAAGCTCCGCCATTTTCATATCGCGCAGCTGAATCTGTTGCTGCTGCAAGAGAATTTTGTTTTTCGTCATCAAATCCTGAGTCTTCTCCGCAACCTCAACATTCACCAAAGCGTCAAGAAGCCTTTTGACGGTCGCAATTCCCTTGTATTTTCCGTTCGATTCAATCACAATCGGCGAATAGATAGTCTCTTCGTCACGGAGCATCGCCTTCTGCGACACTTCGATTACAGTCTCGTTCTCATCAGCGGAAAGAAAATCCTTTTTCATCAGGCTGCCGATTGTTTTTCGTGAATAAAGGCTGAACCCGTAGCGCGAGCTGAAAAGCGCAAGAAATTTAGAGCGCGTGATTGTGCCAAGCACCTTGTTCTCAGAATCGACTGCAACAGCGAGCAGACAGTCGGGATTAGTCTGAAAAAGCTGAAGGACTTCGACAACCGGCGTTTCTGGCGGAAATGTGATTCCTGGAATACAGAAGTCTCCAATTTTTCGGTTTGACTTTATCTGCGCAGCAGGCTGCAGTCCATGCTCAGTTTTATTTTTCTGCCTTGTTTTTTTATCTTTTTGGTCTTGACTTTCACTTATCTTCTTTTCAAGAAGCCCTTCATTGTAACGGATTGAAGAAACCACAGTATATGAGCTGTTTGTCGCCTTTGTAAACATGCGGTCAGGCTCTCCAATGAAAAATCCCTGGGCATAGCCCACACCAAGATTAACGAGTTTCTTCAGCTCCTCACCGCTTTCAACTCCTGTCGCGATTACTTTTGCTCCGATGTTTCCTGCAAAATCAAGCAGGCTCCGGATCATTTCCTGCTTGCTTTTGTCGTTTTCCACGTTCTCAACAATAAGGCGGTCGAGCTTTATATAGTCGGGATTCAGATAGTAAATGTTTTTCATCCCGAAGTTTTTTCTGCCCATATTGTCGAGCGCAATTTTCATTCCTGCGGTTCTTAAGTATTCAGTCTCATCGCAAATTAAGCCCTGGCTTTTTTCATCAAAATCCATCTCAGAAATTTCAATTACAACATCTGTGTTTTCAATTCCGTATTTTTGCAGAGCGCGCAGAATATAGTCTTTCTGGAAATTCTTGTCATAAAATGAAGCGGCGTTCAAGTTCACAAAAATCTTTTTCCGCAATCCAATTGCGCGGGCAGTTTTTACAGCCATCTTGAGGCACTGCTTGTCCAGAAACCAGACATTGTCCTCTATCTTTTTCTGGGCAAAAATATTTGCCGGAGAAAAAAATGAATTCTCTTCTGCTATATCTCCGACGTCAAAACGGATAAAACATTCATAGCCGACTACGGAAGCGTCCTTCAATGAAATCACTGGCTGAAAAACAGGATACATGCTTTTTGAATTGATAAAATCATCGACTGTGGTCAAAGGACCAAGCTTAATCTGCTTCATATTAAAATAATAAGCATGCACGATTAAGAGTTTATTTTACGGAAGTTAAATTGAGGTAAAAAAGATTCCTGCCATAACCACTCATTACGGCAGGAAAAATTATCCTAAGAGCTTTAAGATTTCAGATATCAATTAGAAAACAAAGCTCACTTCACGGCTAAAAACAGCGTTTCTTCAAGAACCGTCAAAAAAGCGGAAGCTGAGCAGTTTCCGCTTTTAATTGTTTAAAAACGGAGCAAAGAACCGCCGCACCTTGCTTTACTCAAGTCCGAGCCGCTTTATGAGATACGGCAAAGCCTTTTCAAATTTCACGCCGTACCAGTGATCCTTGTCGCCTAAAGTCGCCTTTATGCTTTCCACAACGAAATCCGCCGCAACCGCCGCCGACTCCAGAAGACTTTTTCCATTGAGAACCGCGCCCGCGAACGCGCTTGCAAAAGCGTCTCCTGTTCCGTGGCAAGAAGCCGAAAGCCGCTCTGTAAAGTAATACTCCGCGCGCTTTCCGTCATAGACAGCCGCCCCGAGCTTTCCTTTCTCAAGGCTTACTCCTGTAAGCACGACATTCTTCGCGCCGAGCCCGTGCAGGTCTTTCAGGAGGCTTTCAATATACGACTTGCAGTAGTCGTCTCCGTTCTGGTTGTCGCCAGGATATTCCTTTCCAAGAAGAAGGGCCGCCTCCGTGATGTTCGGCAGAATGTAGTCCGCATCCTTGCAGAGCTTCGCCATCTCAGACGGAAATTCAGGGCCGAACCCCGGATAAAGCGCGCCGTTGTCCGCCATAACCGGGTCAACAATCCTGAGCGCGCCAGGTCTCGCCGTCTTTTCCATAATCTCGAGAATATGCGGAATCTGCGCCTTTGTGACATATCCTGTATAGAACGCGCTGAAGTCGATTTTCTCCTTTTGCCACCGCTCCAGGATTTCAGGCATATCGCCTGTAAGGTCGCGGAAAGTCCAGCCGGAAAATCCGCTGGCAGTGTGGTTTGAAAGAACCGAGCTTGGAAGAACCGCAGTCTCGATTCCGCAGGCAGAAATCACAGGCAGCGCGACTGTAAGCGAGCACTGCCCCACGCAGGAGATGTCCTGAATTGTAAGAAGCCTTTTGTCCATCTTTTTCCTCCGAAAAAACAAAAATCAAATATAAAAAATCTATGAAAAAACTCTACAAGAAATCTGGATATGCAAGTAGATTCATTTTTATCAAAACAACGTAACACCAGAAAATCAAAAAAATCCGCCCGAGATTTTCGAAAGTTCGCCATTCAGAACAAAGCAGTCATTCTGAACTCGAGAACATTCGTTCTCGCTTTGTTTCAAAATCTATAAAAAGAGAGGCCGCACAAGTTCAGCATGACAAAAAAAACACATTCCGTAGAAAAATCTTTGTAAGCGAAAAAATAAAACTTGACTTACCCCCCGTAAGAATATTCTTAGACTTGCCGCCGTCAAAAAGCAAAAAGAATGGCGGCTAGCAGGAAAATCAGCCTGCAAGGAGATTTTATGAAGAAAATTGCATCGTTTCTCGCGTTTCTTGCGCTTGGAATTTCTGTTTCCGCAAAGTCATGGACAAACTACGCGGGCTTCGGCTGGAGAATTCCGACCGCAGTGAAAGTCCAGTCCGACGACAACAACGGAAAAGACATCAAGTTCAAGACACAGACAGGTCTCTCGCTCGACTATGCGGGAGTGCATGAGAACGGATTCTCGCTGAGGGGAATTTTCGACATCAACTATTCCGGCTCCGATATTGAAGTCGGAAGCGACAAGGACGAGATGGAGGGCGCAAACTGCCTTTTCCTTGTCGGCGCAGGCTACGCTCCAATCCATACTGAAAAAATGTTCCTCGGATTCTATGGAATGCTAGGCGCAGATGCCACAGTCCTGAACTACGAGGAGACTGTTTCCGTCGGAGGATACAGCAACTCGTATGAAGTTACTGTTTCACACGCTGCGACAGTTCTCGGAGCGAACGCGACATTTGTCTACAGCCCGGCTGAGCATTTCTCGCTTTTCGCATCTGTATGCGCAAACTATATGTTCCCTGCGCAGATTAAGATTGACGAGGACATAAAAATAAACGGAGTCTCAAGAAGCGAGTCTCCGAAATATGACTGCAAGGGCGCATTCAAATTCGTTCCGACAGTAGGAATCTGCTGGAGATTCTAGCGAAAAAGATCCGCCAAGCGCACAGCCCGGCGGATCTTCAGCATTTTTTCATTCAGGAGACAGCGCGCAAAACCGCGCCGTCTCAAGTTTTTCCCTAAAATCCTTTTTACTTTACGATTTCCTTCCACTTTCCGACTTCGCCGGTGAAGATTTTCTCGACCTGCGCGCTTGAAATGTTCGAGAGCGGGTTCTCGTTGTTCACAACCACTGCGATTCCGTCCATCGCGATTACAGTTCCCTTTACGCCTTTCGAAGTCTCAGATGATTTAAGCTCGCGGCTTGCGATTCCGATGTCGCAAGTTCCGTTGATTGCGTTTGTAACGCCTGTTGTAGAGTCAGAAGTCTGAAGCTCAATCTTTACGTTCGGGTTCACGCTCTTGTAAGCCTCAATCAATTTTTCCATCACTGGAGAAACCGAGCTTGAGCCTGAGACAACGACCTTTCCGCCGGCAAGAGACGAAGTGTAAGCTCCGCCGGAAACCTTGATGTACTTGTTCTTCTCGATGATGTCCTGGCCGCCGTCGCTCATGATGAAGCTCAGAAAATCCTGCGCCGCGGCAGAAAGATTGTCCTTTGTGGCAACATTGAAAGGCCGCGCAATCTTGTAAGTTCCGTTCGAGATGTTCGCGACTGTAGCCGCCGCTCCGTCAACATTCAAAGCCTTTACCGAGCTGTTGAGCGAGCCGAGCGAGATGTAGCCGATTGCGTACCGGTTCTGCGAGACAGTCGTCATCATTACCGCTGTCGAGTTTGTGATTGCAGCCTCGTCCGTGGTGTAGTCAACTTTCTTTCCCTGCGCGTTCTTCTTCTCGATTCCGAAAAGCTCAATGAAAGCTCCGCGAGTTCCGCTTCCTTCCTCGCGGCTGATTACGCTGATTGATTCCTTCTTGTTCCATTTCTTTCCTGCGGCAAAGCAGCCAGTTCCCGCCGCCAAAACCATCGCCGCAACAGCAGCCTTCTTCAAACTGATTTTCATAAAATCTCCTTGCGCGGTTAAATGCAATTTGCCGTTTTTCCGGCCGTCCTTCCGCGCTCAAATCTTGAAAAGAATGTACCGCCAGAATGTAAAATCAAGAATAAAGAGATGTAAAATCACGGTTAAGTTTTCCGAAAGAAAAATGAAAAACCGGAAGTCCAAGCGATAAAACGTCAAAACAGAAGATAGACGAAAAAAATTAAAAAAACGTCCGCAGAAAATCAAAAGTGGCAAAAAAACTCAGAACGGACATTTCCAAAAGCATCAAAAGCGAAAAAAAGGCGCTCTGCCCTTTCGGGCAGCAATAAAAAACAAGCCCGGACGTTCCGGGGTTCCGCTCGCGCTCATTGCGCCGCTCCGCTCTGCAACGGCTACGCCGCCCCTACAGCCCGGCGTAAGTCTAAAAACAGCGCAAGCGGCGAAGCAACCAAATAAATTTTATTCCGTCAGCTTTCCGCGCCGCCGGATTCTCCGCCGGCTTTTCCGGCAACTTCATCATCAGAGCCGCTGAATTCCTCATTTTCATCTTCGCTTCCGTCAGAATCATCGTCCACAAAACCGTCTAATTCCTCAGCCTCGCCGTCATCCTCATCGTCGTCGTAAAATTCCGAGAGAATTTCCTCGAGCTGCCTGTATTCCGCCTGAGTCTCCTTGAAGCTTTTCTCGTTCCGTCCGTCAACAATAAAAACGTCCGCGTAGTTTTCAAGGCAGTCGAGCGCGAAAAGAAAATCCTCCTCGCCGAGATAGTAAAGGTCAAGCACGCAATGCACTTTCGGAAGAATCTTTTCAAGCCGCCCGAGCGCATCCTTGCACTCCGCCGCAATCCGCAAGTTTAGAGCGTCAGTCCGTTTTATATCCGAAAGCTCCGCCGCAATCTGATTCTTTATATTCAAAAGTGATTTTTCCAAAAGCTCATCGTTAGTCATAACGCCATTATAATGAAAGTCATAAAAAAAAACGCACGTCATTCCGAATTTATTTCGGAATCTGTTTTGTGAACGTTCCACACGTCATTCTGAACGTGTTTCAGAATCTTCAATTTTGCTCCGCTTCCGCCGTTCTGCAAAATCTCCTTTAAAACAAAAAAGGCTTCCGGTTAAGGAAGCCGTCTTTTTTCATTCTTAGCTTTTCACAAAGCTGTAGATAAGCTGCTCGCCGTAAAAATGGTCAACGGACATCAGCCTCCAGCCTGCGCTCAGCATCTCGTTGAATTTCTCGTCGGAGATATTCTCGAGCCGCATCACGAATTCATTCATCATAAGTTACTCCTCCCACTTACAATCGTCCCTGATAACTTTTTAAGAATGAACTTTTTTAATAGTACCATTATAAAACTAAAGTATTAAAACACAATTAAAAAAACTGCATTCTCTCATAAAAATTCACCGGCTTGCCTCACTTTTCTTGCGCTTTATGTGCCGATATTTATTTTTCGCAAAGAAAAAAAGATGTGGTATAATTTTTCAAGAAGATTTCAATTAAAAAACGTTGAGGTAATAAATGAAAAAGAGCGTATTCCTGATTCTGATTGCATCTTCGCTTGCTTTTTTCTCGTGCAGCAAAAAGCAGAGCGCGGAAAAGCCTTTGACCTTGCTTATGGCGGAGTCGAATCCGCCGGAGTCCCTAATCGGGCAGGTTGACCAGGCTTTCGCGGAAAAGGTCGCGGAGCTTTCAGACGGAAGAATCACGATAAATCTCCAGTGCTCGGGAATCTTGGGCGACGAGTCAAAAATCATGGAGATGATTGTGAAGCCCGACAGCTCAATCCAGCTCGCGCGCGTCTCGGCAAGCCTCGCAAGCTACGGCGGCGAAAAATCCAAGCTGATTACAATTCCATACACCTTCTCAAATTCAGAGCATTTCTGGAAATTCGCGGACTCGAACATCGCAGACGAGATTCTCAACGAGCCTTACGAGAAAGGGCTTGGCGTTCGCGGACTTTTCTATGCCGAGGAAGGATTCCGCCACTTCTTCTCTGTCTCAAAAATCAGCTCAATAAAGGATTTGGAAGGAAAACGCACAAGAACATCAAACTCAAAGACTTTGCAAAACCTGATTCAGGCATTGAAGGCGACCCCGGTAACAGTTCCTTTCGCCGACCTTTACGCCTCGCTGCAGACCGGCCAGACAGAAGTCGCAGACCAGCCGCTCTCAAACTACTACTCGAACGGCTTCCACGTTGTCGCGCCATACATAATCCTTGACGGCCATATGCTCGGCGCGGTTCAGGTTCTCATAAATTCGAAATGCTGGGACTCTCTCTCGGAAAGCCAGCGGCAGATTCTCAAAGAGGCAGGCAGGCACGCCACGCATTTCTGCCGGAGAATCGTGGAGCGGAACGAAGAGGAAATCATCAGGAAGCTTGAAAACGAGGGCGTTAAAATCACAAAAGTGAGCGACATCTCGCCGTGGAGAAACGCCTGCGAGGAGATGATTAAAGACTCCTCGAAAAAATTCCCGGAGCTTTACGAGAAAATCGTCAATCTCGACAAATAAACCAAACTGAATTGAAAAGCGAGTTCTGTCAAAATCAAAGGAAACAAAAAAACGCCTTTCATAAAAAACAAAAACAGAAAAACCGGCCTTCCGAAAAACCAAAAGGAAAAGCCGGTTTTTTTTACGCTCATAAAAATCAAAACAAATCAGAAAGCAAATTAAAGAACCCGCGAAATAAAAAGACGAAACCTAATGCGGCTAAAACGCGATTTCCGGCAAATCAAAAATTCAGCTTCCTTTTCTCATCCTGTAAATCTGGTTCAGAAGCTGCGTCCTCGAGTTTACGCCAGCCTTGTTGAAAATGTTGTAGACGTGCTTTTTCACCGTGGAAATGCTCACGCAAAGCCCGTCGCAGATTTCCGCGTTGCTTTTTCCGTCGGCAATCAGCCTGAGAATCTCCGCCTCGCGGTGGGAAAGCGCAAAGTCAGAAACGGCGTTCTCAAAGCACCTTGAAGCCGGAAATTCAGACCGCTCGCTTTCAATCGCGTTGCGCGCCATGTTCGAAATATGCTTCCTGAAAATGTCGAGGACATATTTCTCCTTTTCAGCGAATCCTTGAAAAACCTCTGTCCGGCACAAAAAGAGAAATCCAGCCGGATTCTCGCCTGCGAAAACAGGAACGGCAGCGCAAAAACGAATTTTTTCAGATTTCTCATCGTTTTCGCCGGCCAAAGACAAAAATGAAGATTTTTTCCCGGACAAAACCGCGCCGCGAATTTTCTCCTGAACGGAAAAAATTTCAGAGCCGGACTTGAATCCGCAAAATCCATGCGGACAAGTCTTCAAGGAAACGCCGGAATCAGGGCAAGAAAAATCAGAATCCGTAAAATCAAGGAAAAAAGGCGGCCTAAAATCCTTCAAATTTCCAGACGACTCCGGAAATTCCCCGAAAACAGACTTCGCCTTATCAAAAGAATTCTTTCCAGCCGGAAATCCTGAAAAATTGAAGCAGCCTAGAATCTCCGCCGCAGAATTATTCTCGAATCCTATAAACGCGGAGTCATCAAAACAAGGCTTTCCGTCAGAATCAAAAATAACGAAAAATCCGCGAGAGAAAGGGACTGCCGCCCCGACTCCGCCGAGAATATCTCTGGAAAGAGCCGCCGCGCCGCGCACTGAGTACAGCTCCAGAAGAATATTGTTGATTTTGTTCCAGTCTTTCTCATCAAGCATTTCCGAAAAGCCTCCTTTCCTGATTTAAACAAAAAAAGACGCCTGAAAATGCCGTAAAGCCTTCCAAGCGTCTTTGCAAAGCCCATTATAAACCAGAAAAGCGGAAAACGAAAAGACACAGAACTTTAGTTTTATGGAACTTTGGTTCTATTTTTTTTTCAAAACGGATAAGCAGAACTGCCGGCTTAAATATTCCGCGCACAAAAAGAAATCAGTATTCGGTCGAATTTCCGTCGCTGTAGTCGTCGTCCTCAACAATGTCGTCTCCGTCATCATCGTCATCGAAATCAGCCTTCTCCGCGAAGTAACGCTTCACAATCCGCACCGCCTCGTCCTTCTCAAGGTCGAACTCGTCCATAAGCTCGCGCGCGATGTCGCTTTTCGAGAAATCCTCCTTCTCGAGAGCCTTTATGCAGGAAACGTAATAGTCAAAATCGTCCAAATCATCATCATGAGAAGCGGAAAATCCGTCAGTCTCGTCGTCATCGTCAAACATCAAAAATCCCCTTGAAGCTCTCTTCCTAAAAAAAAGGATAGCACATTTTCAGGCGAATGAGAAACGCGGAGAAGCAAGGAAAAAAAGGTGGACTCCTGTAATTTTTTGATGGACTTTTATAATCTTCGCCCGGCGATTCTTGCTTTCAAAGCGAAATTTCAAGGAGACCCGGACACGAAACCTTGGACTTTTATAACATTTCTATGGACTTTTATAATTTTTTCGATGATAAAAAACGCTTTTTCCGGCAAAAACAAGCAGAAAAAGTGAAATTCCGCGCTAAAAAACGCGAATTTTTGGCATTTCAGGCCTGAAAAAACGTAAAAATCTGCTTTCTGTGGAAGCCTGATTTTCCTATGGATTATTATAATTTTTCGCGCTTTCCCGCCCGATTTTCATGGACTTTTATAATACTTGATGGACTTTTATAATCTTTCGGTCTATAATTCCCAGAATTGTGGAAAACTTAGGCCTGTGGAAAACTCGAATTTGGACTTTTATAATCTTTCGCTGGACTTTTATAATCTTTCGCTGGACTTTTATAATCTTCGAGCCTCCTAATTCCTTGCAATGCAAGACTTTACAGAGCCGTAAAATTTAAAAATTTAAATATATTTAAAAAGGAGACTGAAATGAGAAAAAAATCGCTGATAATCAAGAGTTTTCCACAGCAGCTGAAAATTCCGAACAACTTCCTTAGGGCTAGCTACAAGTGCTCGGCAACAACGCAGAGAATGTATTTCTACTCGATTTTCAAGTATCTCTCTTCAAAGGAAAGCCAGAATTCGGTCTCGTTCACTTTTTCAGATTTTTACACAGACTTGAATCTGAGCGACGGGCAAAAAACACGGCATCTCATAAAGGAGTCGGCCAACGAGATTCTCGACATGAAAATGGTTCTTGAGGACAACGAGCAGAAATACGAGCTTATAAACGTCTTCCAGTCGGCAAAGTGCGTATTCACGGAGACGACATTCACGTTCAAATTCACAGAGGACATGAAAATCTTTCTTGACGAGCTGAAAGAAATCGGATTCTCGCTTTTTGAGATTAACGACCTCGGAAAACTCAAGTCGTTCTACGCGCTCCGCTACTATCTGATTGCGCTTTCTTACCGGGGATTCAAGGGGAAAAAAGGAAACTTGAAGAATTCATGGTTTTTTGACTATTCTGTGGAGGAGCTTCGCCGTGTCTTTGATATTCAGGACGACGAGTATTCGCAGATGGGACCTTTCAAGAACATCGTGATTGAGCTTCCTCTGAAAGAACTTAATGAGAAGAACCTTGGAATCCAGATTTTCTGCACGCCGCAGAAAAAGGGAAGAAAAATTGTCGGATTCCATTTTGACTGCATAGACGCGACCAGCCTTAACAAAATTTCTGAAAACGGAAACATCTTCATTGAGGACAGTTCTGCCGTAAAAAGTGAAGAGGATGAGTCTTCATCAAAATCGAAAGCTGACCTTCAGATGGAGGCAGTCCAGATTATCGCGAAGAACCCGCTTCGCTATGCCGAGCTTCTTGACGAGGAATGCCGCAATCCGGAGCTTTTCGGGCTTTCCCCGGAGCTTAACGCCGTCGTGCGCCTGAAAGCCGAGCTGGAGAAAGCCGGCGGTTCTGATGTTTTGCCTACTCCTGCCTCGTGACGCCGCCCTTTGAAAGCCTTATGCTTCCTTTCTCAACTTCCGCCATAAGATACTCGACCGCAGTCTCGATTCCCTGCGTCATTGTGAGGTCGTGCTTCAGGAAGAACATCTTCCATTCCTTTTTTGTAGTCTCCCTTATGCTGATGTTCACAAGGATTTTCCTGATTTCTTTTCCGTCATTTTCTGAATCTGCCGCGGCGTTCTCATCGGATTCGGAATTTTGATTCTGCGGCTGGATTTGGACTTCCACCGCTTTTTTTTCAATATTAGAGGCTTCCTGAATTTTAGGATTTAGATTTTTTTCTCCTTTAGAAAAATTTTTTGATTCAGTTTCGTTTTCTGCCGGGATTTTCTCAGATTTTGACTTTTCCTCCTCGAGCCTTGCCTTTCCGAGAATCGCCATTACAGGGTTGTCGTCGTCGTACTGACCGAAATTCTTAGCCATTTATGAACTCCTTGATGAAATTCGCGTAGTCAATCGCGACATTCGCCTTGCTGTCGTAGTCGAAGATGTTTTTCCGCGCGAGCTGCGACTCCTGAACCGCCACCGCGTCTCGGATTTTTGTCTCGAATACTTTTGTGCCGAAGATTTTCGCGAAGTCCTCGAACTTGCTGTTCATATGCTGGGCAAGCCCTGCGCGCGCCTTGTAACGAACAATCAGAATCCCGGAGATTTCAAGATTCTCGTTCACATCCTTTATTCCTCTGATTGTCTCCGCGAGAGACTCTGCCCCCTGCATCGAGAACGAGTCCGCCTGCACAGGAATTATCACCGAGCTGCTCGCGACAAGCGCGTTTATAGTGAGCGGCGAGAGAGCCGGCGGCGTGTCGATTATTACGTAGTCGTAGCCGTCCTTCACTTCCTTCAGGAGATTTTTGAGCTTGAAAACCTGGTCAATCGCGCTAAGCTCCTGCATGACGTTGTTAAGGCTTTTGTCCGACTGCACGAAGTCGCCCGAGTCTGTTTTCTGCACCGCGTCTTTCAGCGGCATCTCGTTCTTGAAGACATTTTTTATCGACGGTTTTGACGCGTCAGCCTTGAAGCAGTACGT